>Ga0325402_1006793_pt1 | contig 10851 bp, 4 predicted proteins | sample PopdelMetagenome_22_FD_207212 | JGI IMG/M metagenome (GOLD analysis project Ga0325402, IMG submission 207212) | Populus deltoides microbial communities from Bellville, Georgia, United States - Xylem-PdKOR-R3 | ecosystem: Host-associated > Plants > Phyllosphere > Stem > Wood/Secondary xylem...
AATTTTTATTTTATTTTGTTTTTTTCTCTAAAAGATATACCGATTGTCATATTTAAGTATTTTTCTTATGATAAAAAAGATTTTGATCCATTCATGTATTTGTTATATATATATATATATATATATATATATAAAGTTTTGCAACATATAAATTTGTTTAGTTACAGTGAATTTTTTTTGCATCTCTCAGTGAAAAAGTTGGAAGGCTAAGATATAAGAGTATTTTGATCTTTTTATACTGATTCATTGATCATTAAAAGATTGAACATGAATATTATTGTTTTTTTTATTATTATTTGGTACAGTAAAAATACTCTTTTACCCTCAAGGTCAACAAAATTTAAACCCACTGACTAATAGTTTTTTTTTTTTTTACTTTGCACAAACTTTAAAATAAATAAAATATTTCTTTTCCCTTAGATAAGACAAAATAGATTCTATGCATTCATGGGTGTTTTGGTGCCTTCACATTAGTTTATTCGTTATTTCCAGGGTTATGAGGTTTTTTTTTTGTTAATTTAACATTTATTTTTAATATTAAATTTCAAAAAGCTGTTGGTGAATATTTTTCACATGTCAGCGCGCTGGTGGCGTCCGCACTTTTTCAATGGCATATGCAACCCCACTGTTTGTCCGAAAATAACCTTCTGTAGTGTTACTAGAAGCGTTGTCACGTGCTCTTCCTCCTGGTATGAAGTGTGTCAGTGGTGATCCGACAGTTTATCGGCGATGGTCATTTCTTCTTTCTTCCTCCTACTTTTCTCTCCTTTCCAATTAAAGTACATGTTTGTTCCTTTTTTTTTTCTTTTTGTTTTTCAATTTCAATCCTTATATTTTTTATTGCTTATTTTCATCCTTGATCCTTTTAGAAAAGTTTTTTTTTATATTTTCAATTCAGTCTTTAAATTATAATTTTTCATATATTTTTTTCACCAATTCGGTCTTTATTCTCTTGATTTGTCATTTTTACCCTTGGATCTTTAGTTAAAGTTTTATTACTATTCAATTTCATCATTTAATCAAAGGTTAAGTTGTTTGTTTTTCAATTTAGCCTTCATTCTTTTAATTTTTTTTTCCTTTTGTTAATTTTTTTTTCTTTTCAATTTAACCCTGCAATTTAATTTTTAAATACCCTTAAATTTATTTTTTATTTTGGTTTCCACCCTTATTTTTTAATTAATTTTTTTATGTGGTTGATTTTTTTTCCAAATACATTCTTCGGTGTTTGATTTATTTGGGATTGGGCTTTACAGTTTTTTCATTTGTAATGCTTCCATTTAATGAGATGGGTCACAAGTTTTAAGTGTTAATACGTTTAGGAATTTTTTTTCCTCATTATATTTTGTGATTTTATCGTTCAACATTGTTTAAAAAAAATTATTTTGTGGTCATCTTCATATTCTTTCTATCAGTTAGTCTATCTCATTACCTAAACCACATGTTTTGCAAGTTGTTTTTGGATAAAGGTTTTTTTTAAAAGAAAAAAACTGTTTTGTTTTGTGTTTAATTTTTGTTGATTTTTTATTTTATTTTTATTTTACTTTATACAGGTAGGTTTAGTTTTGTACAAAAAATAATTATTTTGAAATAATATTTCTTACATGTTCGGCCAAGCATATTTTTACATAAATAATTATTAATTTATTTAATGAGATACTTGTATAAATTTTTTAATTTGTATAAATTTTTTAATTTATATTTTAAATTTTTTATGTTAAAAAATACATTGAAACAATCTAAATAACTGATATTTAAAAAAATAATCATAATCCACAGCAAAGCATGGGTTAAATGACTAGATGGTAGCTAGGTATAATCATCCTAAAAGAGAAATAATTATGTGGACAAAATTGTTGGAACCAGCCACGATCCGAGGTCAAAATTAAGGGGACGACCAGCCTGGCTTTATTTCAAGATCATGTAGCTTTTAATACTTTAGATTTGAGTTTCATTACATATGGGCCATAGCACTTTCTTACAAAATTATTGGTTGGAAATTGATAAATGTTGATCAATATTAGGGTTAGTGAGCTTTCCCAAGGTGTTCTTCACCATTATTTCTGAGCTTTCAGCATGAACTCTTCTTCTCTCTTGATCTTGAAATTAAATGAAACTCCACTTGGCACTCTTGGCAGTGGAGAATCTAGCATGTGGCAGTGTATTTTGACAGAAGACAATAACCCGTTGACAAAAATCTAAGATCCTTTGACTTTAGTAAACGTATATATACAGTCTTATGGCATCAAACTTGTATACAATTAATGGAGTTGCAATGAGTCATTTATGAGTCAAGGACCCTTTTTCTTGCTCGAAAACCAATATTCATATATTATATATTTAATAATCGAATTATAAATCTCACTCTTTCTATATTTTCTTATTTATTCATGTGCGTAGCTAGGAAAGACTGGCAGCTGGGGCTCGGATTTTGGGATTAAAACTAATAAAATTAAAATTTAGACCCCCTAAAAATTATTTCCTGATCTTAACCCTCAAAAAGAATTTCCTAGCTCGGCTACTATTCTCATTCATCTTCTTCATCACCCCTTGTTTTTATTTTACAAAAGTTAAACATATATTCTTCAAAGAGTACATTTTCATGCATATTGAGTCAAACTCAACTATGTGAAATTCTTTTTTATTATTTTAATTGTGGATGTCTGGGTCAGTTTACGCGCACCTCGATTAATTCTCTGAGACTTTGAAGTTAACGACAATATAAGCTTTCAATTGCTCAGAGGTTTGTGACACTCGAACTAGCAACTTCATATAAGTAAATTCAAGACCTGACAAGTTGAGCAATACCCTTTAGGATTAACTATGTGAAATTCTTGCTGAATGATGTGATCGAACATGGCTAGAGAATCAAGCCATGGCCCTCATACAGATCAATGTTGCTATAGAACTGTATATTAATTTGGGCAGGAATAGGATTATTCCTATACCACGAATATATATGTAATGGAGGACTTTCCAGAAGCACTGGAGGAGCCATGATCACATGTGACCGACCATTTTCAATGGACCACGACTTGAATTGGACTTGTACATCACAGTATACTTTCCACTAATTGTTTTTATTTCCTTCCAATTTAAAAGATTCCTAATAAGCTTATGGTTAAAAATTAAAAGATTCCTGATAATATTTTTTTCATAAATTATATGCTGATACGAATTTAATTCTCTCATCGGATGGAATTTGGTAGCTTCCCAAATTTTAATTACGTGTTAGGCAACTGTGTTGTTTAATGGTCAATTTGGTCCCTCAACTTTTTAGAGATAATTTGATATTTTGCTGCGTATGATGGGCTGCTGAATTGCCACGTATCTTACTTTTTAAAGAATATCACAGCTTAAATCTTGCAATTTTAATCAATTTGTCCAGTCCTTAGCCTTGAGAAAAACCTACAAGAAAACCTTTAACTCTAGGTTATTTTCTAAATATATACTAGTTTGATTCATCGCACTACTACGATTGCGGGTGAAATAATTTTTTTAAAAAAATTAAATTAAATTTTTAAAATTTTAATTAACTTAAATTAATAAAAAAAATTATTTCAATCAAGTATTAATTCAATATTGAAACATCGTATTCTCAAGATTGCGAGAACTTCCTTTAAAGCAAACCAAAACAAACAATTAAAGTCAATCCCAAGTTAATCTAACATGACATATTAAATTATGGGTAACTATGGCACTCTATAATAAATTGTTTTTTTTTTTTCTAGACATCATTTCATGTTTTACTTGGTTTTAATTTTTCAAAACCTCATTGCGAATGTTAGATGGGAAGCAAAAATATCAAATAAAAAAAGAACACTAATGAAAAAAAAGATTGAGGTTTGTTAAATAGGAAGTATAATGACTCAATAAAGAAAAAAGACCTCAATGAAAAGGAAAACATTTTAGGTGGTTTACTTTTCATATGAATACTGTTCACCACCTCATATGTTTTAATGTTTTTGTTAATACACTATAATGTGGGTTATATCAAAAAAAATTTGAACATAAAAAAAATATATTCAAATCACAAGAAATGATATGGTTGTTATTAAACTCGATTTAACAAGTTAACCTTGAAACCTAACTTCTTACCTAGCTCGATTTTAAAATTAATCTACATGATAGTTGCCTTAACATGACCCTGTTAACTTGACGGGTCCAAAAACAACCCAGATAATCAGTAAAAAGAGTGCTTTGACTTTTAAAAAAAATTAAAAATGATGTCTTTTTTTATTTTAATATTGAGAAGACAACATATTAGATCGATTTGCGACATAATCTGTAAACCCGCTACCCAAATCATGGACTTTACTGGGTTTAACAATGTTTTTTTTTAAAAAAAAAACTAATTTTTACTTAATGACATGATAACAAAAATAAACACTTGTAAAATTGAGCATCAATCAAATACAATGATATTTATTTGAGATTATAATGATTTCATAGATAGCAAACTGAAATAAATTCTGAAAACTAATTCAAAATCAATCAAATAGTGAAGGATAAAGTTTAAAAATTAAATCAAAATGGATTCAATCATAAGAAAAAAAAATAGAAGATGAAATTTAAATAAAATAAAAAATAAAAAAGGGGCCTAACCTGGCAAACAACTTTGAAATCTTTTGAACCAACTTTTTACCTAACTTGAGTTTAAATTAACCTGAATCAAAGTTGCCCTAATATGATTCAATCAACTTGACAAATCTGAAGGCAACTCAGGCAACCGATAAAAAAATATAGTTTGACTTAACAAAATATTCAAGATAATATTTTTTTAATATTTAGATAATAATTTATTAGATCGACTTGGGTTTCATGACTTAATCTGCTAAACTCATGATTTGGATCATGGACACCACCATGTTTAATAAAAAAACATTTATAACTATTTTTTAATTAATGGTATGATAATAAAAATAAACGTTTATAAAAAATAAATAAATAAAAATTATGAAATTTAATTTAAAATCAATGAAATTTAAAAATAAAAAGGATTCAATTCAAAAAAATAGAAGGTAGAATTAAAAAGAAAAAAGAAAAAGAAGTAGGATGAACAGTTAAGTAGATGGGTTTGGTGCACTCTAATAAAGAGTAGGTAATAATAGCTTTTAGTCATTCAAAACAAAACTCGGTTAGATCCTAAAATTTTTTCTACAATTTCAATTAAAATATTTTATTTAATTCATTTCAAGAATGAAAGTTGGGGTGGGTGATCCACCCATTATGCCACGTGGTAAATATATCTTAGTCGTCTTAGCTCTGCCTTTATAACTTTCATTAATGTAATGTTAATTTTTTTTTACTAAAAATTAATTGATGCATCTTTAATAAATAACATTTTAGAAAGTAACTGTGATCTCAAATAAATTTAGAAAAATAACTTATATTTAATCTCGTACAAATAAGTGTTCAATACCAAAAAAAATGTTTGAAATTATCTAATTCTTATAATTAAGTGACTTATATTTAATCTTGTTCAAATAGGTGTTCAATTTTTTATTTTGTATAATAAAGTGTCTGAGTGGATATATACTAGTCAAGTTATTAATATGTTCGTTAAATATTTTATTTTCTAATTTATAAATATGTAATTATTATTATTTTCTAATTTTCAATTAGGCTAGATACAGGCGCCAATGATTCATAAGAAAGGGCCATGACATATTATATTAGATTATTAGGAAGCTGAAGAAAGTTAAAAGGGCCTAACATTAATTGATCGCTAGACATAGCATTTTGCAAGACCATGGTTCTTTTTGTTTGACCCAAGGAATCCCAACCATAGTCACAAAACCCAGCTGAACCGATCCTTCACCCCGGGCAAGTTCTTTTTTTTTAAAAAAAAAAGTTAAGTTTTTGGAGTAGAAGGTTTGATTTGGATTTGGTTGTATTAAATATTTGATGCAAGTTAATCCTATTAAACAGAAATAGGGAATAATTTAAAAAATAAATTAGTATAAAATTTAAATACTTATTACAAATTTAAGCATTTATAAGTTCAAATACAACTAATCTACAATAGAGGAGGAGGAGGAGGAGGCAGGTCTTCGCTTGGATCGTGGAGTGAATAAGAGGGAGCACATATACCACTCATCTATGATCTCATCTTCATTACCACTCGACAAAGTTCAGTTGTCTCAACACTGAGTCGTTCATAATCAGTAGCAAGATGGGTCGTCCTAACTTGAATTCGCTAGTCTAAAATCACCTTGAACTCTAGAGTTTGAGTGCTCAGAATCGATAGTAAGCATTCAATGGTTGAAACACTACGTGCCGTCTGCAAATCCTCACCGTAGTGATAGAGAGATCGTACACCCGATTTTTATCGGGTCCACCAAACGATCCTGTCTCCAACCATAAATCCGGGTCGAGATCCGAATGGGTCGAAATATCATCATTGTATCTCTCCTTTAATAGGGTGTTATATGTATCATGAGAAAAAAGTCAACAAATTAAAATAAATAATAACTTAAGAAAAAAAAGGTTGAAAACAACATACCTCAAAGTGTTGAGCTTGGCTATCCACGAGCTATTACACTTCTTTTTAGCGGTCATCAATTCGCATATGCATTTCCATAAAAAACTCCATCAGGCTTGGTTCGCGTCCAAGATCCATAGTCTGCAAGAGAAAATTGTTATTTGTTAAATATTTTTATAAAAAAACAAAATAAAAAAATGGATGTAATTAAAAAAAAATCTTACTATCCGCTTCGCATGCGAAATGAATAGGATGGAGTTGTCATTGTGTGTGGTAACAAAACCGTGAACATGCTGCTTTTGGTCCTTCACACAAAAGATGATTTATCGTCATTTTTTAACGTGAAGGCGTTGTTATTTTTCATACATTATGAACATGCTAGTTTTTCATGTGTGCTCCAACCAGAAACTATTTTATACACAGGAAGATAATTAATAGTCCATATCAAAGCTACCTTCATCTGAAAATTATATTTTCTCGATACATCATATGTCAAAGCCCTAGATGACCATAATTACTTCAACTCATTAATCAATAGACAAATAAAAACGTCTATATTTCGACTAGGACTATTAGGATCGGGTATGACCGTAGATAAAAACATAAACTTCAGTCTCATGCACATCCCCGGTGACAAGTTGTAAATCATGAATATCACCGGCCAATAAGAATAAAGAGCAGCAAATAACCCGAATAGATTGAATCTGTCTATACATAACCCAAGATGAACGTTACTTGATTCCACTAAAAATCAAGAATAACATTCACAGTCGAAAGAGTGCATCATCACTTCATCCACCACATCATGTGAATGATGTCATATCATTTGCTCATTAGTCTTTTATGACATGAATAACATTCACAGTCTAGGTGTGATTGTGAAGTATTTAAGTTTTCTAAATGCGGCAAGAGTCCTTTCCATGCCAGTTATGGATTTATAACAAGCATGCCACATGTTCTGCACTCAGTCAACTCTGTATTTTCAAAGTAGTACAACATGCAAAAGTTTGGATATATGTCAATTTTATAGTATCTTATACTAAGGGGTTTCATCATAGATTTAGCAGCATAAAATTTTTCTTTTAGCCTATTCCCTTCAAATAAGATGCTTTTCTTCTATTCAACAATTTTGTCGTAATTAACCTAACTCAATCTATGATCTGACTTGAATGTGAACACATGTGCAACGACCGATAATATTTTGTGATTTGTGCACCCATTCTATAATAGTTCGTCAAAATCTTTCAAAAGATCAAAAAACCTAGTCATGTTTACTTTAGGTTCTGCATTTACTACTGGAAATTGAACAACATAACCTTTATTCATTCTCATATATAACTATATTCCTATAAGGATTACTTTTGTCATCTACAACTTCATGCACGTTGCTAAAACTAGAAGTTTACATAACCACCCTTTCTATTATGGTCTCGTGAGGAATATATGGTTCTCCGTGTGCAAACTAACACATGTATCTCTTCATGAACCTTTTTTATAGAAGATGCATCGTTACAACATCTAGATCGAGAAACTTTTTATTTTTACACCTCTTACATAGACATTTAATATCACCTTCACTAATATTTCTCGAATTAGATAGTGTATAATTAATAAAACCATAAACTACATTACAATAATTCATCTACTTTGACACCACGTCATACAATTCTTCACCCGATGATAGCGGTGATGCAATATCCCTTCCAACTCTGCCAACAAAGAAGTCATTTCTGTACTTATGATCCATTGATAAGAACCGTATATGATAATAAAAAAAGATGTTTTACCATTATTTGTTAACATGAAGGCCTTATTATTTTCTATATAGTATGGACATGCTAGTTTTTTATGTGTGTTGCAACCAGAAACTATTTCATGCGCAGGAAAATCATTAATAGTCCACATTAAAGTTGTCTTCATCTAAAAATTATGTTTCCTCGATACATCATATGTTAAAACCTCGGATGACCACACCTACTTCAACTTATTAATCAATGGACAAAGACAAATATCTATATTTCGACTCAAACTATTAGGATTGAGTATGACCATAGATTAAAAAAAATGAACTTCAGCCTTGTATACATCCTCGGTAGTAATTTATAAATCGTGAGTATCACCGGCCAACAAGAATAAAGAGCAGCAAATGACCCGAATGGATTGAATTCGTTTATACATAACCCAAGATGAACGTTCCTTGATTCTATTGAAAATCAAGGATGCATCCTATTAAAATATTTTCGAGCTTCACCATCACTTCATCCACCGCATCATGTGAATGATTTCATGTCATATGCTTAACAATCTTTTATGAAATGAAAAATCTTCACAATCTAGTTGTGATTAGGAAGTATCTAAGTTTTCCATATGCGACAAGAGTTTTTTCCCTGCCAATTATGGGTTTATAACAAGTATGCCCACATGTTCTTACTCGATCAACTTTGTATTTTTAAGGTAGTATAACATGCGGAAGTGTGGACACGTGTCAATTTTCTAGTATCTTAGACTGAAGGGTTTCATCATGGATTCAGCAGCATAGAAGTTTTCTTTTAGCCTATTCCTTTCATGTAAAATGCTTTTCTCCCATTCAAAAATTATGTTGTAATTGGCCTTATTCAACCTATGATCCGACTCAAATGTGAACACATGTGCAACGACTGATAATCTTCTGTGATTTGTGCATTAATCCTATAATGGTTTGTCAGAGTCTTTCAAAAGATAATTAAAAAAAAAACCTAGTCGTGTTTATATTAGGTTATTTATCTACTATTATAAATTAACCGACAAAAGCCTAATTAATTCTCATCGCATCTATAACCATATTCCCTATTGTCATCTATAACTTCATGCACGTTGCTAGAACTAGAAGTTGACCCAACAATCCTTTCTACCATGGTCTCATGAGGAACATATGGTTCTCTATATACAAACCAACACAGGTATCTCTCCATGAACTTTTTTGTAGAAAATGCATCGTTACAACATATAAATTGAGAAACTTTTTATTTTTACACCTCTTACATAGACATCTAATATCACCTTCACTAATATTTCTCGGATTAGATAGTATATAATTAATAAAACTCTGAACTCCATTACAATAATTCATTTTACACAACCCTTTGGATGAATCTCGACACATCTATGAACGATCATTCATTACTTATATCAAACCTATATAGAATATTGATGACAATATCAATTAATTAATTATGTAAACTAAAAAAATAATAGAACATTGGTTTAACTCAAACTTATTCAAACTATTTTAATAGTACAAGTAACTCATTATCAATTATCTATATAAATTTAAATTTCTATACATTTAATAAAAATTTCAACTCAATAATAAAATTGACAAAATATAAAACAGATATGTTAAATAAGTTATTATTTATTTCATCACAAAACACCTAAGTCACAAATTCAAATTAAACTTCATTAATTTACAAACAAATATAATTTTACAAAATCTTAAATAAACCCTAACATGTACAAATCATACAATCATAAACAAATTTCTATAGGGAAAAGTTATAAAAGAAGTAAATACCCAAACAAAATACTTATACTACAAAAATATTCAATAAAAATTAACAATTTTAAATTGATTAAAAAAAAAGATAATTTAAATTAGAACATGGATGCTGACAAACTGAGTATCAGGGTGGCCAAATTTATAGTAGGAGATTGATTTGTGATAAAATTGAGGGGGGGTATTGTTTGGTGCAAAGAAAAATGAAGGAAAAAGAAGAAATGAGGAGGAGAGAGTGGAAGGTCGCTCGTCAGATTATAAATTAAATATTACAAATGAATTAATCGATGCATTTAATCGACGGATTTAAATCCGTCGGTAATTCTGTTTGAAAAAATAACACATCATCATACTTCTTGGTTTTTTCTCATTTCTAGCTTCTTCTTCCACTGTAATTCCCATAGTATATACCGAGGGGATTTTTTGTCAGTGTTTACCAATGGATACTGCAAGGGCATATTCAATCGAAAATATTCGCCACAATCTACCGACAAAAATATTCTATCAGTGTGTCCATTTGTATTTGTTAATTTTTTGATAGTGTGTGTTAGCTAGCTTCCTTTTATTTATTTATTTATTTATTCCTGATATAACCTATGATGGCTTGCTGAGCTGAAAATGTTGCATCTCAAGTGTAACGAAATAAGGAGGAAGAGAAGGTTTAGCCAAGGTGCTGGCCTAGAAAATGTGCACACTAGAAACCTTGATGGAAAATATTGATTTTATTGAATCAGATCATCTAATAAATTTAGCAAATTTCTGTAAAATCACACAAACAAGCACACAAAGAAATAACCTAAGTACTACAAGCTCAAAGCAGATCACATTGTGTAGG
>Ga0325402_1006796_pt1 | contig 10849 bp, 5 predicted proteins | sample PopdelMetagenome_22_FD_207212 | JGI IMG/M metagenome (GOLD analysis project Ga0325402, IMG submission 207212) | Populus deltoides microbial communities from Bellville, Georgia, United States - Xylem-PdKOR-R3 | ecosystem: Host-associated > Plants > Phyllosphere > Stem > Wood/Secondary xylem...
ATTTATAGCATTATTGATATACATTGATGATATCTTTATTACCGAGAACAATGTTGCTTTCATACTAGCTCTTAATCAGTTTTTGAATACTTATTTTCATATTAAAGTTTTGGGCAATTTGAAGTACGTTTCGTGTATCAAAGTTTCTCTGTCCAAAATGATTATTTCCATTTCACAATGAAAGTATACTTTACAAATTCTAAAGGACTGTGGTTTTTTAGGTGTCAAGCCGATAAATTTTTCAATGGAGCAAAACTTGAAGCTCTCAGAATAAGGTGATTTGCTTAAAGATCCTTTTCAATATAGACGACTAGTTGGTCGCCCAATTTACTGGACTATTACCCAACCAAACATTACCTATTAGGTTTATGTATGAAGCATATTCATGCATGCACCACGCAAACCACATATTGAACCTGCTTTACGTGTGATGCGTTACTTGGAAAGCAGTTTAGGACAAGGTTTATTTTTTCCTACTCAGAATAATTTGTCTTTACAAGCCTTTTCCGATTCAGATTGGGGTGGATGTCCGGCATCGCATAGATCAACTACAAGCTATTGTATTTTCTTGGGATCTGCCTTTATTTCTCGACGGACAAAGAGGCAGAAAACTATGTCCCTCTCTTTAGCAGAAGTCGATTACAGAATCATGACAGAGACATGTTGTGAATTGTCTTGGCTATGATTGTTGCTATTGGATTTAAAAATATTGCGTCTGAAGCCAACATTGTTGTCTTGTGATAATTTAACAATTTTACACATAGCAGCCAATTCGGTTTTACATAAAAGAACTAGACACGTAGCAGTAGCAATGGGCTGACATTTTATTCGTAACAAGATACCAAATGACCCATTTAAAACAAAATACTTTTTTTTAGTAAATCAAATTACAAATATATTTATAAAGCCATTGGAAAATGAAACATTCTTGACTATGATATGCAAGTTTCCCGTTCATTACATTCGATCTTCAACTTGAGAGATAGTGTTAAGAAATATAAGATAATTTATAAAGAATATATCTTATTTAATATAATAGTATTTAGTTTACTTTTATAGTTAAACAATTTAGAATAAAATAACATAATTCTAGTAACTCTGAAATGTCTCCTACTTCAATACAACTCAAAATAAATAAATAAAAAATTTCTATTCTATTTTCTTTACACATGGGACTATGGAAAATAGTCCTGATGACAAATTGACAGAAATTCCATCTACTACAGAAACTAGTCATTGTCAGATTTGAATTATCAGCAGCCCTTTCTCACTTAGTTTATTTTCTTCGGTTTACATTGGACCCAGTAATTGGGATTGAGGCTTAGGTAAATAATATTCGACCTGAGAGGTTTCTTCTTCTTCTTCTTCTTCTTCTTCTAATTTTCTGAAATCCTTTCTAAACTTAAATTATTTGAGAATCAGAGAGGTCAAATCGAAAATGAAGTATACATACGAACTACCTGTTAGAGAACTTTAAGTTCAGGAGAGTTTCGATAACTTTTATCTTTTTTTAATTTTTTTTTAAAAAGAATGCAATAACAAATATCCAATTAACATTTACATACAAACTATTAATAAGATAAAAAAAAAACATGATCTACCTAAGTGTGTGTATATATATATATATATTTATATATATTTTATTAACGTAGGTGTTCGGGTCAGCTTGCGTGTACATCGACTAATCTCACGGGCCTTGAAGTTAACGACCATGTAAACCTCCAGTGACCATTATATTAGCAACCACATGACTCGAATTTGAAACTATAAAAAAAATAAACCCCTTAGTTCCAAGCTTTTATCACTGGAACACTTGTTAGATAATTACTAAGTATATATTCTTATTCGTATGCATGTAAACATACATTAATGATACAAAATAAATAAAATAAGGTAAAGTCATGCACATCAATAAATATATTAAGATAAATAAACTGGAAATAACACTGTTTAGCAACAAAAAAAAAATAAATTCATTGCAAATACAAAAGGAAAAATGAAGTAAAATAAAATAAGATTCTTCAAAATATTTCAGGTTTTCTGTAATAATTTTTCAATCAATTGTTAAGGTATTTGAAAATGACCACAGAATTATACTGGTTCCAGTCTTAATTTCCAGTATTGGAAGACAGATTCAGGTATCTTCAATCTTAATTTCTGGCAAGCTCGCAAGAGAATCTTTAGGGAAGCAGACTATGAAATTGATTGAGATGATAACAAAATCTGATGAAGACAGACAGTCCACAGGTTTCATTTATCATGCGACAAACCATTGGCGTTTAATTAATTGTTTTTTGTTTTCTTATTTTTGTCTTAAATTCTTGAGACCACTACACCTAGCATGCATGTGGCAAGCGCATCACTTGTCAATTTATACATTGGTGTTCAAGATAGTTTATGTTTATGTTTTTAAAATATTTTTAAAAGTATTTTTGGTTTTAAAAAATATCAAATTAATATGTTTTTTTAATGGCTGTGATATGTTGATGTTAAAAATAAAAAAAAATTATTTTAATATATTTTAAAATAAAAAGCTATTTTGAAAATTACAATATATCGTAATGTTAAATACATACTAAAAAGTGTTTTTTGCTTTTAAATTTCTCTTAATCAGTTTAACTTGTTGTTTTAGATTAATCATACACTTTGTAGTTTTAAAAATCAAATTAAAGCTGCTTCATTTATATATATACATTGAGATTAAATAGATCATGAAAAAAAATAAAAATAGGGATGATTAGTTTGAAAAAATTACCTAGCAAGACACAACATAATCAATAATTAAAGATTCTTACTTTAATTTTCATGATTTTTTTTTGTTAGAATCCCAATGATTAAAAAGACTTGTAGAAGAAGAAAGTTAGAATTTATTAGATACAATGTGTTTGATATTAAGATATTAGTTGTTTTTTTAAAGTGTTTTTTACTCGAAAATATATTAATATATATTTTTTAAAAAAATTTAATTTTTATATCAGTACATTAAAATAATTTAAAAACAATAAAAAAATTAATTTTTTTAAAACAATAATTTTTCTTATAAGAACAAATAATGTCATAATGCAATAATTGTATTTGTTGACATTGTAGTTAATGAAGCACAGCCGGTATTTTCTCAAAAACAATAAATGGTGAGAAAAAAAAAACATTATTTATGTAGCATGATGGGATCCCCAGATTCTCTCGGGATATAATGTTTTAATAGAGGATAAATATAATTGCATAGACAGTGCTCCCTTTCCAAGAGTTCTTTGGATTCTATCATTCAAAATAATAATAATAATAATAATATAGTGTTAAAAATATAGATGAAAATAATTGCGAGTTGCAATATTATATACAACTTTTTTAAATTATAAAATTGTTGAATACAAAATTTAATAATAATAAAAAAATAAAAAGAAAGGAAAGAAAAAGATCCTGGAAATGTACCAAAACTTCAATGACGATACCAATAATATTATTAGAAAAATTTCAACAAAACAAATCCAATAATATCAAGAAATATCACCAACAAGGATTAGAGTGGACTACATAAGTGATTTAAAGACAAATAACATTTTTTGATATTATTAGATTCATTTCGTCGAGAATTTTTTTAACGATATTATTAATACGTCATCGGAGTTTGGTGTATAACTTATAATTTTTTTCTTTGTTTAATTTTTCTCCACTTATCTTTTTATTGAATTTTGTGTTCAAGGGAATCACAAGTATTATCATGAACTCTTGTGCTAATTTTTAAATGTTTTTATACTGTATTATTTTATTAATTTTTTATTATTTTACCATGTTAGAATCCCAAAGAACTCCCTTTGCAATAGACAGTAGACGGTCACCACTAACGTGCTAGATGCAAGAGATTAAAAAAAAAAAAAAAAGCAACAGAGAAGTAGTTAGCTTCCAAATCGTGCGCCAAAAACCAATATTATAATTTATCAGATTGATTAAAAAAAAGCTAAAACTGATTAGTGTTTTACTGTATAAATTCACAGAGAAATGCTGAGAGTAGTTTGTTTGTTTTTTTTTTTTTTTCCATTTTTTTGTCTTCTTCTTTTTCTTTTTCTTTTCTTTTTAATTTTTTCAAATTTTTTCTGTTTTTAATTTTAATTTTTTTTGGTTTTCTATTGCCTTTATGAGTTTTTTTTTTGCTTTTTTCTTTGTGTATTTTTTTTAATGAATTTTTTTTTGTTTAATTTAGTTTGTTAATGTTAATTTTTTTATTTACTTATCAAATTTTCATAACACGGATTCCGGGTTTGACGCGTTAACCTGGTTTGATGAGTTAACCTGAATTTTTTTCTTTTCTTTTTAATTAATCGTAACATATACTAAAACACTGATCCGTTTTTGATTTTTTTAAAAATTATCTTATTTTTTAGCTGTTTTTATGCATTTTGAGATTTTTTTTTGCTTCTTTCTTTATTTTTTTTCTTCTAACAAAAGTTTTTTTTTAATTTGGTTTATTAATGTTAAATTTTTTTATTTAGTTATCAGACTTTCATGACACGTTTTCCGGATTCAACGGGTTAACCTGATATGACAAGTTAACCCAGAAATATATATTTTTTTGATTTTTTTCTTTTTAATTAATTTTTTTCATTTAGTTTAGTTTGTTAATGCTAAATTTTTTTCTTTTTAGTTATCAGACTTTCATGACACATATCTCGAGTTTCACGGGTGAACCCAGTTAATTCTGGGTTGACCCGTCAATTTTTTTTTGTTTTTTATTTTCATAATTTTTTTTGATTAATTTAGTTTGTTAATGTTAATTTTTTTTATTTAGTTATCAGACTTTCATGACACAGATCCTAAGTTTAACGGGTTAATATGGTTTGACGAGTTAACCTGGATTTTTTTTAATTTTTTTTGATTAATTTTTTTCGTTTAGTTTAGTTTGTTAATGTTCACTTTTTTTTATTTAGTTACCAGACATTCATGACACGGATCCCGGGTTTAATGGGTTAACCTGATTTGACGAGTTAACCTGAAATTTGTTTTTTGCTTTTTTTTCTTTTTAATTATTTTTTTTCGTTTAGTTTAATTTGTTAATTTTAAATTTCTTTCTATTTAGTTTTTTTTTTCTTCTTAGAGGGTTTTTTATTTTATTTTTTCTTTTTAATTAATTTAGTTTATTAATATTAAATTTTTTTCTAAGTAGTTCTCGGCTGATGCCTTTAGTTTTTCTTTTTGTTTTTTTGTTGTTTTTATGCATTTGATTGTGGACTGCACAGTGCAGTCTACAGTGAAAAGGCTCATTCTTTTATTTTTTTTCTTTTTAATTAATTTTTTTGTTTAATTTAATTGTTAATGTTAATTTTTTTTCTATTTAGTTATCAAATTTTCATGACAAGGATTCTGGGTTTGACAGGTTAACCTGGTTTGACGAGTTAGCCCAGTTAATTCTGGGTTAACCCATTAGTTTGTTTTTTTTCCTTTTTAATTATCAAACTTTCACGATGCAAATTCAAGGTATGACGGGTTAACGTGGTTTAAAGGGTTAACTCAGTTAATTCATATATATTTTTTTCTTCATTAATTTTTATTTTCCTGTTGGTTTTTTTCTTTGTTTTTTTTTTAACTAATCTATTTAATTATCACACATTTATGACACGACTTTACAGCTAAACTCACGTCCAATGTTATTGAGTCTGGTATTGCAATCAAATTCACTTAAATTTAGACCATGCAAGTTTAATGTTATTATTAATATTATAAATATTATTCTTGAATTAAGTGTTGTAATTAAACCTAAAACTCTTGGATATAACTTTAAAAAAAATCTAATACTTTTAGATTTTAATTTTTTATAAAATACAAAAAATAATTAATCCGCAACATCACGCTAGGCATTTAACTAAGCCATATACTATATCAAAGAGTGTTTTCATAAGAGCTGAGGTCTTAAATTTCTCTCAATAATGTTTGCACGCATCTCTGAAAATGTAAACAAGGCGACAAAAACTCTGAGAAAATGTTGTAGGCAGGACACATGTCTACGGTCTTATCATGGACCCCAAGAGACAGAGACATCCAAGAGAAAGCTAGCAGTATGTAAAATGGCAGAGACTGAGTCTATGAGCATTATTGCAGTCTCTTCAGCCTCTGAATTATGATTTGGATGCGACAAAAAAGACAAAGTTTCAGAGCATGTAGTTCGACAATGTGTAGCTAATCTTTTGATGCCATTAGTGAATCTGTAGAGATTGATACACATGACACGAAAACATATTCCATCATGTGAAGAGATCAATCCTTCACACATTCTAGCTTTAAACAAACAATTGTTTTCTTAAAAAAAAATACATCATATAAATACAATTTATTATATTATATATAAAAGAAAATATAAATTATAATAATATCCTTGAGACATTATAAAAATACATATTAACTTTAAAATAACTACTATTTAAAAATAAAACAATTAAAAAACAAAGGGAGATGATGTTAAAACACATATTAAAAGAAGGAGGGTATTAATTAAAAAATTTACAAAATAATAATAATATAAAAAAGATAAAAGCCAGGTTATGCCTAACCAACTCTTCGACCTAAATACCTAGCCAATTACCCGGGCTCGGGCGCCTTTGGGCTTGGAAACCTAGGCTTTTTTTTCCCTACAACTAGAGGTGAATAACATGTTGTCCTCCCTTTTATAATTAAGCAAAGTTTAAAGTAAATGATACATCTCATGCTACCCAGGTTTTGGCCACCTCATGTGGGTGGAAACTTGCTAGAAAGTAGAGTTTTTTTTTTTTTTTGGATAAAAAACCCATATCAACAAATATTTTGCAAGAAAAACTTGAGAAACATTATAGAACCCTCATTAAACTGACTTATGACTTTAAAATAACAAACAATCAATTAAAAATCACTAAACAACCTGAAACCACAAAACTTCCCAAGCCACAATCTACTTTTTTCCAGTGAGATGAAAGCAAAAAAAAAAAAAAAAACCCCACCACCATCAAACACCTTGCATTGAATAAAACCTTTTGATACCAAGTTTGACCATTTTGGTTGCCGACATTGTGACAATTGATAACTTTATTTCTTTTTTATTGTTTTCTGATGGCTTTATCTTTCCTCTCTCAAATTTATAGGCTAAAAAATAAAAAAAATTTATTTTTTGATAAAAATAAAAATTGGCATGAAATTGGGATTAGTCATGTATTTCCTTTGTATTTTACATTACAATCCTTTGTCTTTTAATTTGATCTTTCTACCACAATTTCAGAAATAATCTCATCTAATTAAGAATTAAAAAGATTTAATCGAAAAAAAAAAGTTTGAGGATAAAAATTATTAAAAAATGATGAAAATGGAAAAAAATCAACAATGATCCACCTCAATTTTTTTTTCGTTTGTCTTTTTTTGTCACTTGACTCTCTTGTTTTTCAATTTGATCTTTTTATCTTAGGTTGATTTGGGTTTGGGCTTGGTGATTTGTTTTGGTTACATTGGTATGAGGTCTTTCCAGTGTCAAAAAAAAAAAAATATGATGGTTGGTTGTTGCTCAATTTGGAAAAAATCAAAGTCAAATTTACTGATTTTTTCCCTAATTAAATCCTTCAAGGTTTTATTTTTTGTCATTTGATTTTTTTTGTCACTCGAACTTTTGTTTTTCAATCTAATCATTTTACTTTAGATTGATTTAAGGTTAGATTTGATTATTTGTTTCGGTTGGATTGGTATGAGATCCTTGAGGTGTCAAAAAACAAGTCCAATGCTCGTTTGATGCTCGATTTGTTAAAATCAAATTCAATTTTGTTAATTTTCCCCCATCAAATCATTTTGTTGCCAAATTAATGAGTTATTGTGAGATTTATAATTAACTCGCCTAACACATGACCTAGGTCATAATACTGTGATAACCCCTTAGAAAATAAATAAAATAATAATAATGAAACCCAATTCTTAATCAACTCAATATTAAAGAATTAAATTGAAAAAAAAATAAAAAAGGACAAAATATAATCCGAGTAAACCCAGGTTAACTTGCCAAGCTCGGGTCAAGAGACCGGGATAACTCCATAGAAAGTAAATCAAAATAAATTATAAAGTCTAATTCCCAATTAACCCAATATTGAAGGAAAAAATTAAAAAAAATATTCAATTAAAAAAAGAACAAAAAAAAAAAACTCGAGTCATTCTAGCTAATTTGTAAAAATGCAACTTGGGTTATAAGACCATGATAGCCCCTATAAAAAACAAATAAAAAAACAATAATGATTCTAAATTCTCAATTAATCTAATGTTAAAGAATGAAGTTGATAAAGTATTAATTAAAAAAGGATAAAAAAATAACTCGAGTCAATAAGGTTACCTCGCAAAACTCATGAATCAGGTTATAAGAATGAGATAACTTTATTAAAAATAAATAAAAAAATTTATAAAATCCTATTACTAATAGATCTAATATCGAAGGATAAAATTAAATAAAATATATTTAAAAATTAAAAAAGAGTCCTCTAACATTTTCAGGAGTAAAGTGAAAAAGAGTCCTCTAACTTTTCACTATTCATGGCCTCAGTAGCACTTTTATTCTATGTTTATGTTTGGCCTTATTGCGCTAAAGCAATTCATTCAACTGATTATAAGAGAAGTGAAAAAAAGGTGTTTTTTTCTCATAATTAATTTTTATATGATTTAACCAGACGCTTCTAATTTTAAAAACTAAACTGAAAGCTATTTAATTTATAAATACAATAGGGTCAAATGGAACTTAAATGAGCACAATCGCCACCTTTATAATATCATGTGTTTTACAATGTTTTTTTCTTAAATAAATATAGAAAGAACAATAATAGATTGCAAGAGAAATTGTGAGTCATCCAATAATTCATAATTAATTGCTCGGAAGATCATTAAATTAAGTCATTATATAAACATTAATGCACCCACCAAGACCCTGGTGGAGAGGTTTGATGAAACTCCTCGAACTCTTCAAAATCAATAATAAAACTTATATATATATCTCCATTAATTTTATAAATTCTAAAATTAATAATAATATAACCTTCAATGATTTCAAAAAAAAAAAAAAAACTCAAAGTCGAAATCATGATTATTGAATATAAAATCTGAACTGTTAGACGAAGATAAAAAATGTAAGAAAACCCACCTACCGTTCGATGAAACAAAATGAAATGATTGAAATGACAATATAATATAATATAATATAGTTAATTGTTTCACTCATCGACACAGGGCATCGAGGAGACATTCATTGACAATAATGCAATTAGGGTTACAAAAACAGCCAGCATTATGACGTGAAGAAAGGAATTATAATTGGAAAAATTCTCTTCTTCCACGCTTTGCTGCTGCTTATGCTAATGAATCCCATCAATATCTCAAAGAACCATCTCAATTTAATAATTTAAACTATTAGATGAGGTTTTAGGATATAATTTATATTATTTTTTAACACATCCTCTCAAGTAAAATCTCTTTAGACTTGAAACTTGCATAAGCCCACATTACCTTATGCTTAATTTTTATCAAATAAATAGGAATGGTGAGATTCGAACTCGAGACCACTTGGTCATCAAGGCTCTGATACCATGTCAAAGAACCATCTTAATCTAATAGCTTAAGCTGTTAGGTGAGGTCCCAGGATATGATTTATATTATTCTCTAACATAATAAACAAATAGAAAAAAGGAACCAACATATTTAGCCAAAAAAAAAAGCACTAATCTTTTATGGTCTAATTACGCCAATATTCTATTAGCAATCTTTTTCTTCTTCTTCTTGTTTTTTTTTTTTTCAAATTTAATCCTGATTCTTTTTATTTCTTAATTTTTTCATGCTCTTTTAGTAACTATTATGCATCAAATTTTTAACTTCATAACATCTTAATTTATTTTGTTGGGGTGGAAAAAATAAACCGACCTGTGATGCAGCAGCGTGTAGAAAATGTAGTGTTTAGAGTTACAAATTGGCATGGTACCTGCAAGTTGCTGAATGAAAAAGTTCCTAGAGACGTGAACTTTGGAGTAGTAATTTCACATGCTAGATCAGTGATCGATGAGGGACTTGTCGTAATCCTGAATGCTAGCCTAATTAGCATTCACAATGCCTTATCTTTGATCTTTCTGTTCTTTTGCTCAGGGATCGAGATGCGAACCATCAAATCTTCTTAATTGGATCCCAGCAATAAAAAGAAAATATAGAATTGTATTTTTATAGTTTTACTATGCATTTTAATTGTTTTTTTTATATTTATACAAATACCAAATTGGCTCTCAGCTTTAATTATATTAGCCAAAACAGTACCATTGTGAAAATATGAAAATAGCCTTCAATGCTATTTTCTTCTTTTTTCAAGGGTATTTGAGTTTTTTTATTGTTCAATCAAGATGAAAAAATACATATTTATCCTTGTTCTATCTACTAATGACAAATGGACGATGCGACCTTAATACACTTAGAAGCCTGATTTAATTTTTTTTTTTAGATGCAACCTCATTAAGCTATGATTCGTCCCTTTTGATTTTAGAATATTCTGCATTTGTTTAGGTTATACACGAGTCTTACATATATATACTAGAAATTTGACATGTTTGTTGTTGCGAGTCATAAATTATTTATCAAAATAAAATCTTGATAAACGTACTATTTTAATATGATTTTTTACATACAATAATTCAAAGAATAAATTGAAAAGCTCATAGACATCTAATTAAATAAATTGTTAAACATTAATGTAAATTAAAAAAAAAATAGTTAACAATAACAACAAAAAGAGAGATTGAAAAAATTGAGAGTGGAAAATTAAAAGCAATCTCCATGATGTTTCGGTAACGTATTATATTGTTTTGTATAATACACACACCACATT
>Ga0325402_1006798_pt1 | contig 10848 bp, 4 predicted proteins | sample PopdelMetagenome_22_FD_207212 | JGI IMG/M metagenome (GOLD analysis project Ga0325402, IMG submission 207212) | Populus deltoides microbial communities from Bellville, Georgia, United States - Xylem-PdKOR-R3 | ecosystem: Host-associated > Plants > Phyllosphere > Stem > Wood/Secondary xylem...
GTCACTCTGGAACTGTTCGATGATCTCTGCATCTTGTGAATTAGTAAGAGAGAGGATGAGGGAGAGAGGGAGGTAGGGAAGCAGAGAGAGATGGAGATGGATGCACGCAATTGAGTTTTTCTTTTCTGTTCTTTTCGTTTTTTTTGGACGTACGTTGCGCTTCTAAAAGAGGGTTACTTGCGCCTATTATTAACATTAACATTAACAAATACTCTAATACGTGAAGGTTTTTTACTATGGCAGTTTTTTTTTTCTTCTTTTATTTTTTACATGTTTTTTTTTTATCTAAAATTGACTTTTTATTTTTTTTAATTTATTTTTCAAAATTACCTTTACTAATTTTTTAAATATTGAGCTGGTTAAAAATTTAACTATGTAGTTTTTTTAAAAAAAACATTGTGAATTGCTGTAATATTCTCATAAATTATTTTTTTATGATTTTTTTTCAAAATGATCTTTGTAGATTTTATTTTTTTATATTAAGTTGATTAAGAATTTAGCTTTGTAGTTTAAAAAAAAAAACAATATGAATTGCTACAGTGTTTCCCCTATATAGTTTTTGTTTTGCTGCAATGTTTCCCCACATATTTTTTTAAAAAATTATCTTTATCAAATTTATCTTTTCAATATTGAGCTGGCTGATAATCTAGCTTTAGCTTTCCCCACATGTTTTTTATTTGTTTTTTTTTTCTAAAATTGTCATTTTTTACATATTTTCTTTTTTTTGTTTTGTTTTTTTCAGAATTATTTTTGTTGATTTTATTTTTTTTACTATTAAGCTGGTTGAAAATTTAGTTTTTTAGTTTTTTTTTTAAAACACTATAGTTTTCTCCACGTGTTTTTTTTGTTTGCTTTCGTTTCCTTTTTTTACATGTTTTTTTTTTATTTTTTTACCCAAAATTGACCTTTTTTTAAAAATAGTCTTTGTTAGTTTTTTTTATATATTGAGCTGGTTGAGAACTTAGATTTGTAGTTTTTTTTTAAAAAAAAAACAGCATGGATTGCTACAATATTTTCCTTACATGATTTTTGTTTGGCTGCAGTGTTTTCCCCACATGTTTTTTTTTAAATTATCTTTGTCAAATTTATTTTTTCAATATTGAGTTGGTTAGAATGTAGCTTTAGTTTTAGCTTTCCCTATATATTTTTTTTATTTTTTAAAATTTTTCCCAAAATTGTCTTTCTTCTTTATATATTTTTTTTTTATATAATTATTTTTGTTCATTTTATTTTTTTATTATTGAGATGATTGAGAATTCAGTTTTATTAAATTATAATTATGTTATTATATTATATATATACCTCGCTTGCTTTCCCAATTGTCTCGCTTTTCTTTTCAGGTTTCAAAAAAGCGACATCATGATTTTGGTTTTTTAAATGCTTTGAAGAATTACGCTGTCATTTTTTCTTTCTCTGTAATTGCGTCTTCTTTTCCTTCTATAAAGTTTATAGAGTTGAGGGAATATTAATTTATTTGATATGTCATCAGTTTCAAGATAATTAAAAGGACATGCAAAGAGGCAATAAACTTACACGTCTTCATGTTTTCATTATTTCCTGTTCTGTTTTAGTTGGCATTTCTATTTTGGTTAGTGTAGTTGGCAAGCACTTCTAATTGTTTTGTTGCATGCGATAGTGCTCTTCAGAAATGATTCTTCAGCAATTCAATTCTCTCGGCTCCCAGCTTTCTTATGATATTGAAAGGTATGTTTTTGTGCAACTTTTGTTTGTTGAGGGTTCGGGTGGGATATGCTTTTGTTTTTGTTAGTGCATACCAGCTATAATTCGTTAAGTTTTCCTCTGCAGTTCGGTTTTTCCTTTATCATATCATCTTTCAGGAGAGGACTTAGACTTTAAAGTTAGATTATTTTTCTGTTTGTTGCTTTTTAAGACTGTGTTGTGACAAATAACTATGCTCATGCTGCTGTCTGTATCTTAAATTATTGTGCATGGGCTATGCCGCATCATTTTCGACGTAAGAACATTTTTATTTCATTGAACATCAAGTATCTTCGTCTTTGTGTTTGATTCTACAGTTTAGTGATGCATCCTTTGTTTCTATTTTCATCGTCGTCATGTTTTTCAAAAACTCTTTAGAGATACCAAGGCATATCACAATTAAAAAACTGAACTTCAAATATGATAGTGGCTATCTCAATTATTATTCCTTGAACACAAAATAATTCATGTCTTCATTCAGATTATAGACATACAGGCTATTGACCTAAAGAAATTGGAACATTAAGGGAAGCAGGTTCTGTCTTGCTAAAATCTTGCGAAAATCACGGGGAGGCATTGCGAAAAACAGAGACAACAGGGGAATCAAACTATGAGTAATTGAATTGTTTAATTTTCTCTATCAGTAAACACAACTAATAAAGAAATAAGTATTAATGGCTGCACAAAAAAAAAATCCCAGAGATTAACTTAGATTTAATTAACATCTCATGAACAAGATGTGGATCATGTTATGTATTCAAACTATCACCACATAGAGCCCCAACTTTCTTAGGGTCATAGTCAACACAAGACTGAAGAAAAAAGCCTCATTGCGATCTTTGAACCTCTTAACAAATAACCTCGAATTGCTACAATTAATCATTCATTAACACTAAACCAAAACAAAACCAGTGCAAATCGTTGTAAATTTTTTTCCCCTTCTTCAACACCAAGAAACATCGTAGAGGTTAAATTAGTATACGAAATAAATAAGTGGTTAGAAACACACAAAAATCAAGATACGATTATTACATCTTCAAAAAGAAACTGATTAATTCTACATTATTACACACCTGAGATACCAAGATCATAACCAAAAATCAGACCTCCTGTTGCTGCAAAAAAGCTACACCAGAGGCTTTTGTGTATATTTTTTCAAAAAGACATAATATTCTTAGATCTTAGTTTTTTTTGATATTTTTTATGCACAAAAAAAAGTATGTGGCGTATGCCTTTGTTTTGTTTTTTTCCTTTTACTTTTTAAACTTTTACTGTGGACTGCACAGTGCAGTCCACAGTGAAAAAAATGATGCATTTAGTTTCATTTTTTGTCTTTTTTTTGTTCTTTTTTTGTTTTGTAATTGTTCTTTTTATTTAGTTTTTTAATATTAAATTTTTTCTATTTAATTATCAGACTTTCATGACATGAATCTCAGGTTTGATGAGTTAACCCAGTTGATTCAGATTGTTTTTCTTTTTCCTCATTAGTTTTGTTCTTAAGATTTTATCTTTTAATATTGTATGCAATCCACGGTGAAAAGGCTGATGCCTTTTTTTTCTTTTCAATTAACTTTTTTTTATTTAGTTTGTTGATATTAAATTTTTTCTATTTAGTTATCAGACTTTCATGACACGGATCTCAGATTTGACGGGTTAACTCAGTTAATTCAGATTTTTTTTCTTCATTAGTTTTTTTCTTCATGTTGTTTTTTTTAATTAATCTATTTAATTATCATACTTTTATGACACAACTTTGCAGCCAGACCCACATCCAAGACTATTGAATTTGGTATTACAGCCAGACCTACTTAAACTTGGGTCATTCAAGTTTAATGTTATTATAAATATTAGATTTTAGCTTTTTTTAATATTTTTTATGTAAAAAAATTGACCGGCATCAATCTACTATAGGCCAAACGATGGTGGTGCAAGAGTTGTCCAGATTGCAACAAGACACTCTCTAAACTGCCTAATAATTTGCGATGCATGGAACATGACTATCCAACCTCTGCACCAGTTCCATGGTTCAACTACCATTTATACCAAGACAACCTTGCATTTTCAAAAGTTTTAAGCGATTTTCCCCATGCTTTTATTTCATTATTAACTAAAACACTTTTTAATGTCTTTTAGGTTTAGAATTAATTGCATCGTCAGCGATGGTCAAGATGTCACGAACTTTCTTCTCTCTGGCAAGACAGCTGAGTACTTTTTCAATGCTTCAACTCATCATTTGGTGTTCAACAAAAAATTCACTGACCCATTTATTGTTCCACCTCAAATGATTGAGAAATTAAACAAAACAAAAATATTTCAGCTTCGATTTGGAGCCTACAAATCTGTACTCAATAGATGTGAAATATATGCTTGCAACATCTTCGATGACATTGCAACTGAAGCATCTATTAACCCGACTAGCCGCATTAAAGTTGCTGATGCAACAGGCTCGATAGCCACTGATTGTGGAAGTTCCATACCTGTTACCCCTCCAACACCAAACCTTGCAGATCCCTTGAGTGTCGATCAGTCTTAAATTCAAACTCCAGCTTCACAGCAGCGCACCTCTCAGCAAAAAGACACGTTCCATGATAGTTGTCATCCCCAATCAAAAAGAGCATTAATCTTCACTGATGCTAGGCCGCACGACAGGTTTGGTTCGCTTGCTCACACATAAAAAATATTTCATGTATTATGCCATAAATTTCTCATCCTACGCGATGCTCCTTCATCCATGATAAAGTTTTATTTGTTATTTCCCAATATAATGATGATGTACCAGCCGAGGCCATGGTCTCATTTGCTTCATGTACATTCCTTTAACAATTATTGCTTGACTGTTCTGTGAATATATAAATGATTTTCTCTTTCATTCTTAATATGTTATTCAACATCCAAATATCATACCACACTCTCATAATTACTCTATATTCGTTCCAATGACAGTTATTACTTGAGTGTTCTACTAATAAATAAATGGTTTTCCTTTTCATTCTTATTGTTTACACTTGTCATTGCTTAAGTACTTCCTTTTAATATATGATTCAACACCTAACTTCCCCAGCCAAGACCCTTGAAAGATTATGCAGGCTCATCAAAGAAACGTCTCTGTGAAGATGATGACGATCCTACACCAGTACTTCCACAGAAGCAACGCCTCTCCATTTCATCACCTGAAAAGGTATGCATCTACAAACCACCTCTTTGTTGAACAAAAAATAATTCAATCACAATCAGCTATATCATTCTTACTTTCTAATTGCCTTCCCATCATTCTCATTTTCTAATTGCCTCCCCTTCTTTATCAACTCATATACTCAGCAACAATTACATCTTTATTTCTTATTTCTAATTTATCTTCAAGAATGTTTAATGTTTATTGCTTTATGAAAAATTTACAGCTTATAGTTACATTTATTGTTTGTTGTTGGAAAAAAATTAGCATTCAGTTAATCAATGCTTCCTTATCCAACATTGCAAGCTGATTGGACATCTTCATCATCTGCTTTGTTAATACAACCTGCCGCTCATTGACATCCAATTCTCTCTATCTATATGTATAAAGCATAAAATATTTAACTCTAAATATTTTTGTTATACTTGAATTTAACTATCTTTACTTAACTTTTGCAACTAATTTTATGAATGTAATATCTTTTGCTATATAACATTCCTATTAATAGATAAATGTTTATCATAATAATTAAAATTAAATTTCACTTAAAACACCCGCAGCATCGCGCGGGTATCAAAGCTAGTTAACAATATCTAAATGGTGTGAAGGAATCATTGTTCCCCCATGCCTAAATCACAGTGGATTACAACAGTAATCCATAGTGCTTTTCTCCCTCATTTTTGTTTTTGCACTTTTTCAATTTTTTTCACTTTTTTTTTGCATGTTTTTTTTCATTTTTTTCTTCCCAAAATTATCTTTGTCAATTTTAGTTTTTTAGTATTGAGTTGGTTAAAAATTTTGCTTTATAATTTTTTTCCTTTAAAATACTGTGGATTGCTACGGTGTTTTTCCACATGGTTTTTCTATTTTATTCTTTTATTTTTCAAAATTATATTTGTCGATTTTATTTTTTCAATATTAAGCTGATTGAGAATTTAGTTTTGTAATTTTTTTATTTAAAACATTGTTAATTGCTACAGTTTTTCTCCACATGGTTTTTTTTGTTTATTTTTTATGATTTTCTCCAAAATTATCTTTTTTAATTTTATTTTTTAATATTGAGCTGGTTAAAAATTACAGTTACAATATGTGAGAGAAGCACTGTAGCTTTCCTTGCATATTAGTGTGGATTGCTACAGTGTTTTTTCTCACATGATTTTTTTCTTCTAAAATTATCTTTGTTAATTTTATTTTTTTGATATTAAACTGATTAGGAATTACAATTAAGTAATAAGCTAAAGAGTGTGGAGAATTCACTGTTCACCCACACCCAATGCATTGTGGATTACAATAGTAATCCACAGTGGATTCCTCTTCTTTTTTTTTTTACTTTTTTTTGTTTTTTTTCATCTTTTTTTCTTCCAAATTTCCCCTTTTTTCTTTTTTTTTCCAAAATGACTTTTCTTTTTTTCCAACTTTCCCTTTTTTTTTATTTTTTTTCAAAATTATCTTTGTCGATTTTACTTTTTTAATATTGAGCTGGTTAAAAAATTCGCTTTGTAATTTTTTTCTTTAAAATACTGTGAATTGCTACGACGTTTTTCCACATAGTTTTTTTTTCTTTTTTTCTTTTTCATAATTTTATTTGTTGATTTTATTTTTTTAATATTGAGCTGATTGAGAATTTAGTTTTGTAATTTTTTTCTTTAAAACATTGTTGATTGCTTACAGTGTTTCTCCGCATGGTTTTTTGTTGTTTTGTTTTTTTGATGATTTTCTTCAAAATTAAATTTTTCAATTTTATTTTTTAATAATAAGCTGGTTAAAAATTACAGTTACAATATGTGAGAAAAACACTTTAACTTTCTTCGCAAATTACTATGAATTGCCATAGTGTTTTTTCCCATATGGTTTTTTTTCCATTTTCTTTTGTGTTTTCTTTTTTTGTAATATTTTTTTTCAAAATTATTTTTGTTATTTTTATTTTTTTAATATTGAGTTGGTTAGAATTTAACTTTGTAATAAAACTTAATCATGTGGAGAAAGTATTGTAGCTTTCCTCACAAAACACTATGAATTGCTAGAGTGTCTCTCAACATGGTTTTTTTTCCTTATAATTTTTTTAAAATTATCTTTGTCAATTTTATTTTTTTAATATTGAGCTGGTTGAGAATTATAATTACAAGTTATTACAAATAAGGCTAAATCATGTGGGGAAGCACTGTAACTTTCATCATAAAACATTGTGAATTACTACAATGTTTCCAACATGATTTTTTTTCCTATGTTTTTTTTTTGTTATTTTTTTTCTAAAATTGAATTTGTCGATTTTATTTTTTTTAATATTGAGTTTATTGAGAATTTAACTTTGTAATGTTTTTTCTTTAAAGCATTGTGAATTGTTGAAATGTTTTCATATATGATTTTTTTCAAAATTATTTTTGTCAATTTTTTTAATATTGAGTTGGTTAAAAATTATAATTACAATAAATCTAAATCATATGGGGAAAGTGTTGTAACTTTTCTCACAAAACACTGTGAATTGCTACAGTATTTCTCTAAATGGTTTTTTTATGATTTTTTCTAAAATTATCCTTGTCGAATTTATTGGAGAAAACACTGTAGTTTTCCTCATAAAACATTGTCAATTGCTACAACGTTTTTCTTCATGGGTTTTTTTCCTTCCAAGATTATCTTTGTTGATTTTTTTTTAATATTAAGTTGGTAGAGAAATTAGCTTTGTAATTTATTTTCTTTTTATTAACAGAAAAGCTAAAAAATATGGAGAAAACAATCATTTTGTTCAGTCTCTAAGTTTTTTATCACCATTATAACTTTTTTTTTCCATCATGAAATATTGGCTCCATCATACTTTTAGTTTTTATTACTTATCTAGCACTGGTTTACAATTATAACACTTTTAAGTATATTTATTTTATAAGCCCGCGGCAGCGCGCGAGCATATCATCTCGTTTGCGTTATAATATGTTTTTTAAATTATCTTTTATTTAAAAAAATAATGATTTTTATGTGTTTTTATAGTAATTATGATGAGTTGATTTTAAAAATAAAAAATATATATATATTATTTTAATATATTTTCAATTAAAAATCATTTTATATCACAATACAAAACACATACAAAATAAATTGAGACTTTAGAAAAAGCATTTTCAATGTGAGGAAAAAAACATGTAAATTTGTTTTTAAATAAAATTTAAAAAAGATACATGCAAAAAAATGATATAAGTAAAGTATCAAAAGTTCTTTAAAAAATATATCAATATGATAATTAACTGATTTAAATATTAATTATCATATTAATATATATTAACATATGTAAACATTAAAATTAAAAAAAACTAAAATAACTAAATAATCCATTATGGATGGTTAGATAATTAATGGTAGATTACAATAGTTTTTTTTGTTTTTTTTTTCATTATCGATTTTTTTATTTTTAATTTAATTATTTAATGTTGTATTGATTGGGATTTAAAATTAATAATTTGTTTGTATTTATCTTTTATATAGTTATCAAGAACTTAGGAGTTAACTTGTTATCAGATTGGTGCTTAGTTTAAAAATAAGAGATTATATTTTGTTATTTTTAAGGAATTAAAAGTGAGAAGACCAAAATTAAAGGAAGTAAAAAATAGCTTGTCTTTTATTCTTATAAAAAAGGGGTCAAGTTTTGCCCTTTTCTTCTATTTTTAGCCCTTCACTAATTGATTTTTTTTTTCTTTTCAATTAGATCTTTTAATATTGGGTTGATTAGAATTTGAAGTTAATAATTTGTTTTGATATTTTTTTTTATATGATTATATCGATCATAAAATCCCATCTTTTTTTTTTATGTACTTGGTTTCACAAAAAAATAATCTAATTTTATTGTCCAAGAATGATTGAAAATGAGAGGACTAACATTATATATGGTGAAATATTTGAAGTCCCTTTTAAAAAAAATTGACAGCGCATTTGTGCCTTTTTTGTAAAAAAATATCATTTTTTATTCTTTTAGTTTTGAAATTATATTTTTAGATCCAAAACTTTTTTTTTTTTTTGGTCTTTGAGATTAAAAGATGAAAGATAGTTGTTGAATTACAACAAACAAATAAGAAAGAAAGTTGACAAACAATCATTTTTCAGCAACGAAACTTGTTGTTTTTAGTATTAATGAGTTCAATTTGTTTAGGGACATTCCATTTAGGTTTTTTTTTAATTTATCTTGTTCAAAATAATATATCGAACTTTGAAATTTATTTTAATTTGTGTTGATTTTTTTTTCATTTTTAAGCAATTTAATGGTGATTAAGTACCAAAAATGGAGTTTTCCAAGTCCTTCAAATGTTTCCTAGTTGTTTTGAGCTAGAAAAATTAGGTTTTTAATTCTAAAGGACAATTGCCTGATTTTCCGGCGACTAGTAGTAGGCAGAAATTGTGACAATAGGAAATGTGCAGCCTGTTATTTGTTTTATTAGGTGGGGTTTAGGGGTGATTATTTTTTATTCAGTTTGATTTTTATAAAAAGAAATAATTAAATCGAATTTTTTTTTTAAAAATTAAAACAGATTCAAACCGACTGGTTTCGGTTCGGTTCGGTTCGGTTTTTTAGGACAAAAACCAGTTTGGCTTGGTTTTTTTCCGGTTTGACTCAGTTTTTTTCGGTTTAGGTTCAATTTGGTTTGGTTTTTTCGGTTTCAGACTTATAAAACCGAAACCAAACCAAACCGGTCGATTTTTTCAAAATTTTAATCAGTTTTTTTTTCACGATTTGGTTTTTTCTGTTTTTTTATTTAATCGGTTTTTTTGCTCACCCCTAATGAGGCTAAAAGAAAAAAAAATAAAAAAAAAAGAAAAGAAATAATAGGCCCAGATACATGAGCTATCCTAAACCTGCAGGTGGCTTTGTTTTGTGTTGATTTTTTTTTATTTTTTCCACTTTTATATATTTTTCTTTCTTTCTAATTTTTTCCTTCAATATTTTATTTGTTTTGATTTGATTATATATATATATATATTTTAATTTTTATGTGATATAATTAATCAAAAAAATAGTTTAAAAAAGAACAAGGCTATTACACGATGTTAAATCCATCACTACACTCACGTATTATATAATAAAATAAAAAATAATTTTAAAAAATAAAACATATTGGAAGCTTAACCTCAGTTCATGACTTTGATAGGTTAGGTTATAAAACCCGGATCAATATAATATTTTATCATCTTAGTAGTATTAAAAAACATTATGTCATCTTTCGATTTTGGTTTTTTTTACTTCAAAATTTCCTTGGTTTTTTTAACTTCAAAATTAATCTCATTGCACCTATGTAGGCCTAAAACTTATGGTACTTTTATAAATGAAATTAATCTATGTCACTAGACCATTTCTATAGTTATTTGAAAGTAGTATAATTATGGTGTCTTCAAAGTTATAAATTGTTAAATATTTTTATTTATTGTATTATAATAATTAATCTTATCACTCATTAACTTAATTAATTATCTCGTAACACTAATACTATTGAATATTTTTATTTATCATATCATAATAAAGTTTATTTATCACTCGCTAGCTTACTTAATTATCTCGTAGTTATAATTATTACTAATAGAATTGTAGAATTACAACTCAAAAATACATTTTTATCAAAAAAAAAGTTTTGTACAATTAAGAATAATTAAAAAAAATTGTTGTCATCAAAGAGAGAGAGAAAAAAACTATTTAAGCTGTAAAGAAATCATTGTTCGAGTGACTACAGACTAATAAATATTTATAAAAAAAATGGATGTTTTTTTAAATGAAACTTCCACTAATATAATTATTAAAACTTCTTATAATTATTAATTATTATGTTTGATGCGAATGGGCAATTAATCAAGGGAGGGGGCAATAACAGCACGCTAATATGGGTGGAGAGTGTAGAGCACGTGGCAAGCAATAAACCAAAGGGATACGTCACAACAACTTGAAATAAATTCCGACAAAATCGAGTTCCTGCTTTAAATAAATA
>Ga0325402_1006801_pt1 | contig 10843 bp, 3 predicted proteins | sample PopdelMetagenome_22_FD_207212 | JGI IMG/M metagenome (GOLD analysis project Ga0325402, IMG submission 207212) | Populus deltoides microbial communities from Bellville, Georgia, United States - Xylem-PdKOR-R3 | ecosystem: Host-associated > Plants > Phyllosphere > Stem > Wood/Secondary xylem...
TTTTTTTTTTATTGACACATGAAATTGTAAATGAAGACAAAAACTAAAGAGAATATAAAAAAATATTTCGTGACAACTAAATAGGGCCCCAATGCTTTATTATTTTTCAAAAAGTAAAATGCCTTTCCCAAAACTTGAATTGCTCATGTGTAAGCAGCTTGAATTCCATGAGGTTTGATAAAGGTAGAATAATTCCCGAGTTCCTTTTTAGGTTGCAGCCTATCATCTGCTCCAACCACCTATGCTTCTTTTAATTCCTTTTTAGCACTTTATATTACAAATTAATTAATTCAGAGCTTCTTAATTAATTAATTATTGATGAATTAATGAACTAATGATGATCCAAGAAAACTTTAAATATATCAACACACACTTAATTAGCTCTTTCATACCAATCAGGTGAAAGGTTAGAATCAATGGGAAGAAATATTTGAAATCCAAAAGATTACAAAATAGAAAACAGTTTGGAAGTAATTATTTAACTTTAATATATATTCACTTCCAAGCAAGCAGAAGAGAACAAAATAGATAGTTTTCTCTCCCTTTTACATTTTTCTAATTTGGTGTAAAATGAAAAAAGAAGAAGAAAAAGACGGAGAGTTTTCGTAAACTTTTTGTATGGCCGGCAAGTCAACTCATGGGTTGTTCATCCGAGACGAGCGAGGTTTAATGTTAAATCAGATTTTAATTAACCTAATTAAATTTAATTATTGAGTTAATATTTGATTTGATTGATTTGGTCGAAACTTACTTGAGTGAGATTTAATTTAACTTTTTTAAAAAATAATTTTAAAAGAATAACATTTTATTTTTTTATAAAATATCGAGTTTCAACTATTTAATTTATGAATCAAATTAATGAATTTTATAACCATATAGTTCCTCACCTGACAAGAAAGAAAAAAAAAAACATGTGAAAAGGAATTCATCTGTCTGGTCTCTCACTTAACCATGGATATTCCATCGCTTCTATCTTCCCTGAACATTCCAAGATCGAGCATTAATATATATTCTCAATATATATATATATATATATCCCTCATCGTCCGCTACAGAAAGAGAGAGGATGGTTAGAGAGATGGGTGGATGACTCCCACCCACTCAATCATAAGCCCGACCCAACCCTCTTCCTCCCTCCATGGACATCACATTCTTCCTCAGTCTCCCCCCCTCCCCACCCCCCCATAAATCCGTAACTCTCTAACCTTTTCCCCCCTTAAAAACCACAATACATGCATCACATAAACGAAAGGAAACCACTAAGACACCCCACTTACATACCATACCATTTCAGTTTTCTATTTTGCCCGACACATTTTCGTGTACACTTCTGACTTCTTGCTCTCTCTCTCTCTCTCTCTCTCTCTCTCTCTCTCTCTCTATTATTAATTGCTACTAGTTAGTATTTTCTTCTTTCTTTTAGTTAATTCCCTTTTCTTGTTTTTGTTTACCTTTTTCTTTATTTAATTCTTGGTATCTCTCGCTCCTTCTCTCTATCTCTCTCCGTGTGTGTGTGTGTATATCTATATCTATATATACTACGTAACTTTGCTTAGTGTTCACTTTTCTCTTGTTAAAGAATTCTATTCTCTCCCTTGATCTGTACTCAAATCCATAGTTTTCATAAATTAGCACTAAAAAAGATGTCTCTGGAGTTGGTATCTGAACCTGTTTGTTATGTTCACTGCAACCTCTGCAACACCATTTTAGCGGTACAGCACTCATCACTTCTCCCCCATCCCCTCCCCTCCCCTCCCCTTTCCTCTCTCTTTCTCCGTGTATGTAATATATATATTCTCTCTCTCTTTTTCATGACCTAGCTATAGTGACATCTGGTGAGGTGTTTAGTCTCATATATGATGTCTCTTCAGAGCTGAATTTGGTCATACCTGCATCATGTTCAGTCATCAGCAAAGCTCTTGTTGGTGAATGTTTTTTGGTTTTGTAGGTTTCTGTAGCTAAGAGGATCGTTCAGCTGAAATGATTGGGGCTGAGAATATATATATATATATATATATATAGATAGATAGATAGATAGAAACATGTGGTTAATTGGTAGAATAACAATGTAAACCCCATTTTTTTTAGATGACATTATCTTGGTGTTTATATAAGAAAAAACATTATCTTGGTATGATTTCCTTTCATCCATCATGGATCAAAGGTTTTTCTTGATTCTTCTTTGGAATAGCCAACAATTCTCTCTCCTGTGTCATATTTTATGACAAAATCTATCTGGGTTTTACCACCAAAGTCTGCAAAATCATTTCATAGAATTCTTGTGTACCGTTACGATCGAGCCTTTTCATCAGACCTTGATTTGAAAACTTAGCGGTTAAAGAAAGCCAGAGAATTCATCAAAACCCATATGATTTAAAGCCTTTGGTGATCTATCAAATAAGAAGAAGCTAGGAAAGTACCAGCATTTCAAGAAGTTAAAGAAAGGCAATCCAAGGTCCTTTGACTAGGGCTACAGTTAGGTATTAGGGTTCTTACCTGGCAGGTAATGGTACCAGTATTAGAAAAGAAGCTTTTCTTAGCCTTGCAGAAACTTTAGACACTTTCAAATTTTCATGCTACTAATCTACTGCTCATGAAGGCTAGATAGCTATTTCTACCCATGGCTTTCCATTTACTAATTCATCAGTGTATTGATGACCTTTTGTCATTAGACATTTCTTGGAATGCACTGGTTAACTGTTCAAGATCTCTCTCTCTCCCCCCCCCCCTCTCTCTCTCTCGGAGGTGGGTGCTTCTGTTGCTGCTTACCAAGGACTTGAAATGATTACTTTGATCTAACATATTAATTATGTTGCATGTTTTCAGGATTGTGTATCCCTGTAAGTACAAAAGGGAGTGCTTTGCTTTGTTTCTACTAGATTTTATTTGTGGAGAGCTGGCAAAGAGAATCATGGCCAAGCCAAGCCATAGCCCAAATAAATGCTTTTTCTCTCCTTTTCAAACCCTTTCATCATAGCAGCCTCTATAAACAACCCTTTTTTGAAGTGCATTCTCCTATAATACAATCTCTTTCTTTCTCTCCCCAATATCTTTTATAGAAATGAAGATCCAAAGCACTATACACAAAGATCAGTTAAAATCATTTCTATCTCTTTATTCATTACCATCTTCGATAGCTGTGTTAATTTAGTCTTTATGGTTCCGTTCCAGTCAAGTCGTTTTCAATCTCCTCTTCCTCACTCCTTCTCTCTCAATCACTGTGTTGGCTATTGTTATGCTTTTATCATCTTGCTTCTGTGTCAGGGCAAAAAGTCAGTATAGCACCGAAAGGAAAAGGATATGGAGGGAAGAGAAAGAGAGAGATAGAAGGGAGGCATTTGAATCAAGGGCAAGTCCTTATAGTTATTACCATGTGAGATGTCTGTGAGATCAGCGGTAACTCATGAGTAACAAGTCCTTAATTTCGATCCCTACATAGAGAAAAGAATCAATCAAGCAGATCCGAGCCCCATAAGTAACCCCAAAATAATGAAAAAAAGATGCACTCACTTGCAGAGAAAAGATTGATTGCTTCATTACTCCCCTCCTCCTTCTCACATACACCCTTTCCTTCTCCTCTTATTTCCAATAAGTAGTTCCATTTCAAGTTGCAACCCTACCTTTAATTGCTTCTCCTCATTGTCCCTTCTTATGTCCTAACTCCTGTATTTCTCATGACATATGAAAAACCTTTTCTTTTCTTCTTTTTCTTTAATTTTTCTCTCACGAGATAAGACGCACGAGAGGCCTCAGCTTTTCAAAACTTTCTCTGTTGATGTCAAGACTTGATATGATGTTTTATGGATGTCGTCTAGTTACCTTTTCAAAGTTATCAAAGTACTAAAGTTGAAGTATATATCTTCGATGTTAGTTTCTTAATTAATTTTCTTATTAGCTGCTATATATATATATCATCAATTCATGTCTTACAGATATAGATCATTATTATATGCAATGGTCCAACTAGTTTTAAAGATGTGGGCTTGACTTAGAAAGCTCAAATAACAAACTAACAGAACCTAGCCTAATTAACCTTCAGTTTTGGATGCTTGCTAGGGTTCTGTTAAAATTTGAAGCAAATTATACATTTGGATCTATCCAAGTGATTTCTTGTGACAAATACAAGGCGCGCATTCCTTTCATGTTTCACAAATTCTTCATGGCAGGTTAGTGTTCCAAGCAGCAGTTTGTTCAATATTGTGACAGTAAGATGCGGGCATTGTGGCAATTTGCTGTCTGTGAACATGGGAGCATCCTTACAAACACTTCCTCTTCAAGATCCCCAAGTGAGTATCATATCAGGGACTTCTTATGGTTAACTGTATACTCTTTATATTCTTTCCATAAATATATTTATTTAAGGAAAATTTTAGAGAATAAGGGATGATTTTTTCAATTAGAATTTATAACATTTCATAAAAAAATAAAATAATATCAGTTTGATTTGACATGTTTTCTTTCTTAATTATATTACCCGCTTTCCCCTTCCTTTTTTTTTTTTTTAATGTTTTTGTATGGGAGTTTTGGCTATACTTGTCCTAGAACTTATAAATCCCTTCGCCAAACTATCACAGGCTTTCTTTCTTGGTAATCAAAATGTTTCTTGGTGCACCTCTCTAATTTGTTTGTGCAAAGTCACAGAAACTGCTCCTTATTAACTCAGAAGATTTGAACAAGAACTTTGGCTCATCTTCCAAATGTAACAAGGTCACTGCTTCAGAGTCTACTGAGCATGAACCACCTAGGATGCCCGCCATCCGCCGTGAGTCTCCCTCCCTCCCTCTCTCTCTCTCTCACAGTACGCTCACAGCTGGATACATGTGTTGCTGCGTGTGTATGTTCTTTGCTACCAGTCATTTTCCATGTCCAAATTGTACTTATGTGTAGGTGATAAATACTACCATAGCGTGGTTGCGACCACATATTAGATGCATAACCAAACAACACGCGTAGGGTTAAGATATGATGGACCTAGAAATGTTGATGACGACCACAAAGCTAGCAAAGAGTAAATGAGCCAGCAGAACCGATCACCCTATCAACTAAATACATACGTTTATGTATCTTTTATATATGTTTTTTCTGCCTTGTAATACTAACATAATCTATATATAGGATTATTTCTTTACAATGTTAATAAAGCATTCAAATGAATCATTTGGGTTTTATCTAAAAAAATAATAATTAAAAATGTCATGTATTATATACACTGGGTCAATTTATAGTATGTACAAGCAACGTAAATATTGAGTAAAATGATATCCTTCAATATAATTTCTTATGGTTAATTTACACACACACACACACACATGTTAATGAACTAATTATTTCCCTGTCAATTGTCAATAATGCAGCCCCAGAGAAGAGGCAGCGTGTTCCTTCTGCATATAATCGGTTCATCAAGTAATTAAGTTGATATATATTTCATGAACACCAATATCCCCTCCCTTATCTCTTTACATGAAGAATAAGTGTCGGTCTTCAAGCCCTTAAACTGAATGTAAAATCACTTCATTTGCAGGGAGGAAATTCAAAGGATCAAGGCTAGTAACCCTGACATTAGCCACAGGGAAGCTTTCAGCACGGCAGCCAAAAATGTGAGTTTGTCCTTCAATCATATTTGCAATCTAAATCTCTCGTAATCATTCTTAGGAGACATGGATATTTAAGTGACAAGGCTTGGATTTTTAGGAGGAATTAGATATAAATATTGTCTGTTTTCTTTCTGTTCTAATATAATAGAGATTAATGAACATTCAGCACTATATACAATACTTTTTCATGGCACATTTCTATATATATATATATATATATAGAAACTCAATAGGTCTTAAACTATTTTTCATGGTGCATTACTTTGTTTTTAATGGTGCTTTCTCATTCTTCCATTGACAAGGCTCCATCTCGGGCATTGAACCAAAAAAATAAAATAATATTAATCCATTTTCACATGTTTAAATTGGATTAGATTACTCTTTAAGTGTAGCAATTAATGATAAATGGATAATCATTTGGTTTTCGAGCTTGGCATGTCAACTTTGTTAATAAATCCCAAATTAAATTTCCAATGTTTGCAAAGAATTTTTGCACCAAACCCATGTCCCCGCCCCCACCTCCCTATTTATTTATTTATTATTTATTTATTTCCATAATATAATCAGTGCCTTGTCATTTGTTAATTGGGTGCTCAGACTTTTCGTTCAAGCCTTGTTAATTAGTGATAAAGCCTACATTTCAGCAATTATGTTATCTAATCAGTCCCTAATTCTCTTCCTCTACTATTGGTGCTAAGACTGCTAATAATTTAAAATGAACTGAAGGAAACAAAATAAAAAGAATATCTTGTCATGGATGTGAAGTCATCTCAATCTGACATGACGCCTTCAGCTAAATAACTTGAATTTATAATTTGATACACACACACACATACATATATAGACATAATATATAGGTACAAAAAAGAGTTCTGAAATAGGCAATAATAAAGAGGAAGAACATTTGATAAATTAGGCAAAGCTTCAGGGTTGGCATGTTCATTGCAAGAACTATATATATATATATATTCCTAGGAATTTACGGAAATTGCATATTAAATTGCATACGTAGTCTAGACCATATGTATAAATGGAGATATATTCTTGTCCAAATTAAAAATATTCGAACATTGAATCTTTTTTTTTATTCTTTCATGATGGGTTTGATCACCTCTTGATCTGTTTAGATTTTATTCATTTCTTTTTATCTGTTTTTTCATTACCTCGTCGTACGTGATGCCTTTGAGTCTTAATCTGTTCCAATAAAACAATATTTATGATTAGATATTGTCAAATTAACACCATCTCTACCTATTATTAAATACCAACAATTGGTTTTTTAATTTGTGTTTTATTCTTGAGATACCTCTAATTAACCTTCAAATGATAATAGAAATAAAATCTCAACACATGTCTTAAGGATATATAGCCTCCGGCAAGTCCCATTAATAATCAATATATATATACATATATATATCTGTGTTTTCAGTGGGCACATTTTCCTCACATTCACTTTGGACTGAAGCTGGACAGCAACAAGCACGCTAAATTAGACCACCAGTCATTTGCAGGAGAGGGCACCCAAAAAACTAGTGGATTGTACGAGATCAATGGCTCCCTGTGAGTAGCACGTAGAATTACATATCTATATTTTAAGCCACGGTTTTTCTATGTATAAACAATAATAACAACTCGATCGATCGAAGATTATTACTGCATATAAGAGGTTTGATGTTGAAGTCTCCTAATTAACAAAATAGGAAGACCGGCCCCCTCTTGAAGAGCCTCACAGCCCCATGCATGCACAAAAACCTTCCCCGTTTCATAAATATATATATTTGTGTGCTAATCTCATGCTCTTAATTAATTTGCGACTGCTGTTCCAGTTATTTATTATTTCTTCATTTATGTTTGGATTCTATTATAAACTCAATTACAATATTCTCTAAAACACTGCGCATTTGGTTTTCGTAACCTCTCTCTGTCTCTCTCAAGAAGACAAAATGGACAGCCATGTCTGTCTACTGTGGTGGCCATAAAGGACCACTTAAGCGGTATGACATTCCATGATTTAGTGTTCCACTCAAAGAACCATAAGCTCAAACCATGGGGAGAGAGTTTCTGAAGTGTATTGTGTGGTGCAGTAGTGGCTCTGCCTATCGCAAGAAACCTGAGAGAGAAAGGTGCACTGTGAGCAGAAGCACTCGAGAGACTTAATCTCAATTGGTAAAAAACCTGTTCCGAAAATATCTTTTAAAATCGAATGAAAAAAAAAAAAACATTGAAAACATTTTATTAGGAATCGATCCTCTTGCCAAATGCACTGAGCCTTGTCGACTAGAAGAAATGCATGCATTCATTTATTAATTTAAAAAACAAGGAGACGCAGTACTGTTATTCATCAAAAGATAAGTGCCAAGCCATAAGCAGACATGTATTGAAGGGAAAACAAAAAAACAATGATCAAATAAGTACACCAAATTTGATGGGACGAAAACATGCAGAGATGACAAGACATACCACCTCAAAGCACATTTAATTTGTGTAAGTCTAAGGCAGGCCAGCCATTAATTTCATGTATATATGCAGTGATCTTAATTTTTTCTTTATGATCATAGATATGCTATTCTTCCACATATCACTGCGCTTTTTATGCATCTTAGCTAGCTACCGTGTGCTTTCTTCATTGTTTGCTAACTAAGAAAAGAACAAGAGAAAAGAAGAAATTTATTGAACGATATTTAGCTGCAGGCAAAGACAAGAAACCCTAGATTTTCTCTTAACCACTAGAGAATCTTTACCCCCCTCCTTTTAGGGTTAGGTCAAGCTTAGCTGTCAGCGCCTCTCTTTCCGTACTTGCTAGAGATTAACACAATCTTAAGCAATGTAATAATTATTGTGGTACTAACAATCATAATCAACTTTATTAAACCCCACTTTGACATTAGGGTTCTCTTTCTCAAAAGCAAAACTATAGTACTACTTTAGCACTCCTATTTTTTTTTTTTTTTTAAGGGAGACCCTTCAAGATTGCCTGCAGTGTAATGCTGACGAGATCAAAACCCTAGTTAGCTGAAATTACTCTAAGATCATCACAGCTTAATCGGATGGCTGCATGTGATCATTAATTTTTCACCGTTGACATGATTTCTAATACTGTACTATCAAAAAATGCACCGTAGAAAAAGTGGACTGTAAATCCCGCGACATCCATCGTGTGTGGTACCTAAAGAGCATCGAACCGGGGCATAGCGTGGGTGTATATTATGAAGGCACAGATGCAATGATGCCCGGAGAGAAAAATAGAAAGGGGACTAGGGTTATTGCTATGTGCAGTGTAACTGGGGCAAGGAGGTTTGTCTGCTGGGATGGGGCTAAGAGTACAGAATCTGATATGTCAAATCATGCAGTCTGTCTTTTGGATCTATGTGGTGATGTGTGTGTGGGGCATCTGTGTCTCAAGAAGTGTATATCTCGATAGGGTTGTCATGTCACACGCATATAATGCATTTAGATATACACAATAATAATGGGTATGTATATAAAGTTTGTAGAGATTTAATATCAGTGGAAAATATTAGACAAGAAAAATAAACAAGAGCTAGCTGTTGCCTCTGGGTCATCTGTGGAAGCAGAAGCAGCTGAAAAGGGCAGAAAGAGACAAGGAAGATCAGCCAAGCAGTAGCGACACAACATTTTCTCGTTTCCAACATCAATGCTGGAGATACTTTTGAGATTTCCCACTCCATGCGTATTGCAATACAAAAGATATATCATGATAAGACCATGATAAGACCTTACCCCACCTCTCCCTCCTCATCTGGGCCAATTACCCTCTCTAAATCTTCTTTCATATGGATCAAGCTATCCGTCTTAGTAGGTGTTTAGCACCTGATGTCTTAACTGACAATTTTCATATTTTCACGAACGCAGTTGACATTTGTCGCTTGGAATCTTCTTCCTTGTGATAAAATGCAATTGTAAACGGGTTTTAAGGTTCCGATGGTTTTCAATTGTCTGTTGTTAGTCTTTCATGATTACATCATCATCACCATCACAATGACGTACAAAACTTCACAGCCTTGTTTATAGATTGGGACAAAGTTGAGGAAACTCTCACTGCCTTTTATGTGAATTAACTGAAGGTTTATATCATAAAATCATAACACATTAATGAACAATCCAAACAATATATTGCAATATTCAAAGTTAAGAGTTATTAGTAAATAATATAAAATTATGCATCAGACTTCATCTAATAGCTTAAGTTTTTTGATATATTAATTATTAGAGTTTTAATGATTAAAATAGTTATAAGTTTAAATTAATCATATCACCTTTATTATATCTAATTATATTAATAAAACTTTCATTTTAAAAAAGCATGTTAATAAAAATAATATAAAGTATTTCTTGAAAACTTCAACCAACAACTTAAATTTTTGATTTAAGATAATTATTTGATATAGCATTAGATCCTTAATGATCAAATGATTATAAGTTCAAAAAATATAGCAAAACACACTCATTTAGATTTATTTTTTCACAAATGATGATGATGATGATGATTGGATTTTTCATAAATGATGGAATTAAATATTGGTATTACATTTATATTTATATTTAGAAAATATAAATACAAAAAAACCCAAATTTATCAAGAAAAAAAGTCTAGCCATAGTAATTTTTTCTAATAAAATGACTTTTATGTGCATTTAGATACTTTCCTCCAAAGAATATTATTTAAAAAAAACACACCAAGTTAATTAAAATGATGAAAATTCTTAATTTTATATACTTCTTGTTGTTTATTTGAATCAATTTGGAAAAGAAAATCACCACCACTAACCATCTGCCTCAAAACCACAAGGAATTCTTAAATTTGCCTTTTTATCGAGGAAAGTGCAAAAAGGCACAAAACCTCAACAACCGTTCCTTTTACCCTTCCCTTTCCTTGTAATAAAATCAACTTTCTCCCGAGTGCCTTTCTTCCAAATCAACCATCTTTATAGAAGTGACTTGACCTGCGTTTATAAATCATGAAATTGATTATATATATATAAAAAAAAAAGTGTACAAAAAAAAAGGAAACTTCTTGGAATGATCCTTGTTATTCCCCAAATTCAAATCGTTCTAGAATTTGATTGATGTGAGATTTTCTTTGATATTCGCTCTTATAATTAAAAAATAGAAGGTGAAAGTCTTGATCAACTGATTAATTTGAGTCTTGTCATTGTCGCCTTAAGAATTAAAAGTCAAATATTCATAACTCAATTAATGAGATTAATATTCTTATTAGCTGTACTTAA
>Ga0325402_1006802_pt1 | contig 10841 bp, 4 predicted proteins | sample PopdelMetagenome_22_FD_207212 | JGI IMG/M metagenome (GOLD analysis project Ga0325402, IMG submission 207212) | Populus deltoides microbial communities from Bellville, Georgia, United States - Xylem-PdKOR-R3 | ecosystem: Host-associated > Plants > Phyllosphere > Stem > Wood/Secondary xylem...
AAATCAAACAACATACCTTTTGTAACTCGTCCACTCAACTATATCGCAAAGTATTAATTCCAACCTTATATCACCAAAAAATAAATTCTTGATGGCATCATACCTTGTGGATGCCATGCAACAAAGTGTATCCCAACACTTTAAATATTAACAATCGCATAAAACAAATCCATAATATGTTACAATTTATTCAAAATAACAAAAATTTATTCATGATTTGAAAATGACCTTCAAAAGCTATTTGGATGGACTAAAAATAATATAAATGGGATAACAAGTGTAGACAGGTGGTATGCACACGCTCAATGCGTTCACTATATCGGATGATGTAAAGCGTGTGCATCATGTGCCACTATTGATTTATAGAAAAAAAAAACTATAATTCTTGGGTTGTAGTGATGATTGTTATTTATGCTGAGAGATTTATATATGATAGTGGTGAAGAAGATGAGCAGGTCTTTTGAGAGAAGGGGGTTGTGATCGGCAGTTATGATGGCTTTAATTATTGTTCTTTGTAAAAAAGAAAAAAAAAGGCAATGAGTTTATAAGGGGGTTTGGAGAGAACGGCTATTGGATCGGCGGTCTATGAAGGGTTGATGGAAAAAAAAGGTAATACTGAGAATCCAACTGGAAGAAAAGAAGAGGAAAAGTCTTGATCTTATGGTAGAAAGTCTCTTTTTTTTTCATCTCTAGTCACGTGTTTTGGGTTTTTTTTTTTTTGTTATGTCTCTTTTTTTCTTTATGTTCTTTTCTTTGGTTTTTTGTGTTTTCTCTCGTGAATTTTTTCTCTATGTATCTAATTTCTTTACAACCTTTATTTGCTTATCTTCCCATGTTTTTCTTATCTTTTATCTCCTTATATCTTCATCTCATAGTAGTTTTGGAAAGGGACTCAAATTCTTATATTTATTTTGCTCCCTATTTTTGTCATTACTTATCATCTAACTCCCTAATCTCATTATTGTTTTTCAATTTTCATTTTTTTCTCATTTGTTTTTGAAAATATGTTGGAAATAAAGGTAAAAAAACATGCAACATGTCACGTATCTAGGTTCCTTTTTCTATATAGGCCATATATATTTGTACTTATGCCATCCTTTGACAACTTTGTAACCTTTGAACCCTTTGAAATTCTTGACTCTTGTAAATTTTATATCCATGAATTTCTTTGAATTCATTCATTTTTTTATAACTTTGTAATCTTTAAATCCATTGGAACTTTTAGACCTCTGAAATTCTTTAAATTCATATATTTTTTAGAAAGCCGCAATAAGACCATTCACCCCCTTTACTAGGATGGGTATATATGGTTAGGAGTGTGGGGTTGAGAGATTAGTCTTTTTTGGTAGAGGGTTCAAAGGTTAGGAGAAAATTAATGGTGGTGCAATGGGTACTCCCTTATTAAAAGCTATAAAAAAAGTTACAAGGGATGACCTTGCTAGTATTTATAAAGGAAGGTTGAGTAATGAGTCATTGTAGAATCTTTTTAAAGATGATCCCTTTGTTAGAATTTATAAACAGAGGTATACTAAATGACTCATTGTTTAGAATTTAAAAGGAGAGGTATGGTGAATATATCATAAAATTTATAAGGGGTGTATAAGGGATGATCATTTGCGAATAATTTATAAAGGGGATATAATGAATGACCCACAGACTAACCTTGGAATTTGCATGAATGGAAATTCATACTCATTGCATAAGGGCATTTTTTAATTTTAAAAAAAAGGCATCATGCATTACCTTTGATTTAAGTGTAGCCTTGGAATTTACATGAATGAAAAATTTATAGTCCCTTAAGTGAGGTTTTTTAACATAGAAAAAAGGGTCATAAACTTATAAAAACCCTTTCATAAAGACTTTTCAGCATTAAAAAAGAAAAAGAAAAGGGATGTCATGCTATTTAATAGCATCTTTTGTATTAAATGAATGAAAAATCCATGATCTATTGCATGATACTAGTTATATGCCCCGCGCGATGCCGCGGGTTAATTATTTTTTGTATTTTAAAAAAAAGCTAAGATCTAAAAATATTAGATTTTTTTGCAAAGTTATACGTAAGAGTCTTAGATTTGGTTGCAACGCCTGATCCAAGAGTAATATTTATAATATTAATAATAACATTAAACTTGGGTTAACCCTTAGCATAAAAGTGTCTGGACTGTAATACCAGACCCAATAGCATTGGACGTGGGTCTGACTGTAAGGTCGTGTCATAAAAGTGTGATAATTAAATAGATTAGTTAAAAAGAAAAAAACAACAAGAAAAAAAAAACAACAAGAAGAAAAAAAACTAATGAATAAAAAGAAAAAAAATATATGAATTAATTGGATTAACATGTCATACCTTAAATTCGCATCGTGAAAGTTTGATGATTAAAAATAAAAAAACAAATTAATGGGTTAACCCAGAATTAACTGAACTAACTTGTTAAACCAGGTTAACCTGTCAAACCCGGAATCCGTGTCATAAAAGTTTGATAATTAAATAGAAAAAAAAATTTAACATCAACAATTTAAATTAAACGAAAAAAATTAATTTAAAAGAAAAAAACAAAAAAACAAAAAAAAACATTCAGGTTAACTCGTCAAACCAAGTTAACCCGTTAAACCCCGGATCCGTGTCATGAATGTCTGACAACTAAATAAAAAAAAAGTGAACATTAACAAACTGAACTAAATGAAAAAAATTAATTAAAAAGAAAAAATCAAAAACCAATTCCGGGTTAACTCGTCAAATCATGTTAACCTGTTAAACCCATGATTTGTGTCATGAAAGTCTAATAACTAAATAAAAAAAATTTAACATTAACAAACTAAATTAAACAAAAAAATTTATGAAAATAAAAATAAATAAAAAAATTGACGGGTCAACCCATAATTAACTGGGTTCTCCCGTGAAACCAGGTTAACCCGTGAAACTCGGGATATATGTCATGAAAATCTAATAACTAAATAGAAAGAAATTTAACATTAACAACTAAACTAAACTAAAAAAAATTAATTAAAAAGAATAAAAAGCAAAAAATATATATTTTAGGTTAACGTGTCAAATCAGGTTAACCCATTAAATCCAGAAAATATGTCATGAAAGTCTGATAACTAAATAAAAAAATTTAACATTAATAAACTAAATTAAAGAAAAAAAATTTGCTAAAAAAACAAAAGAAAAAGTAAAAAATAATTTTTCAAAAGGCTTAAAAAAAAGCCAAAAGAAACAACTTAAAAAAAAAAACCGTAAATCTGGGATAAGAAATCAGTGTTTTACTATGGACTGCACTGTGCAATCCACAGTAACGTATCAAATCAGGTTAACCCGTTAAATCCAGAAAATATGTCATGAAAGTCTGATAACTAAATTAAAAAATTTAACATTAATAAACTAAATTAAAGAAAAAAATTTTGCTAAAAAAACAAAAGAAAAAGTAAAAAATAATTTTTCAAAAGGCTTAAAAAAAAGCCAAAAGAAACAACTAAAAAAAAAAAACGTAAATCTGGGATAAGAAATCAGTGTTTTACCGTGGATTGCACTGTGCAATCCACAGTAAAACACTGATCTCTTTTAGCTATATATAATCCTTTGGAGATAGAAAATGGCATCATGTATCTTAGAAGCATTCTTTGCAATTTTGTTTTAAAAAAGAAACCCCTACCTAACATATTCTTAAAAGGATTAGGAGTAATTAATTCATTGGTAGTGGTTAAACTAACACACCATTAAGAGGGTTTGAAATGTCGACATTTGATATGGGAAAAACTAGCATACCATCAGAAGGTGGGAAAAATATACTAATTGATAAACGCGAAACTACCAAACCTGTAAAAAAGTTGGGAAAAGTATACCTTCGACAAGGGTGAAACTAGTAGATGTTTAGGAAAGTAGTGAAAAATATACCCCTTTGATAAAAGTGAAATTAGCAAACATTTAAAAGGGATGTGTAATGTAAACCCAATATTAAAGTTTTGGAAGGAGTACCATAAGGTGAGTTTTGTATTATATACACTTGAGAATACCTTAAAAAGATTTGTCTTTTGATATAACTTTGTTGAATATATATATTGTATTTTTTTTATTATGTCAACCTTGAAAAGGGTATTGAAAAAGTTTTCTATTGAGTATAAGTCTTGTTAAAAGCTTACATTTTAAAAAGAATTTTAGGATGACAATTCATGAAAGTGTGTTAATCCAAAAAGAATTTATTTTTTAGAATAAACCTTGTCAAAGACTAAAATCCCCAAAACAATTTCAAGATAATAGCCCTAGAAAAGGTGTTGAGAGGACTCTAAAAAGAGTTCCCTCTTAAAAAATAAGTTTTATCAAAGAATGAAATCTTAAAGAAAAATTTCTTTTATGACAACCTTCAAGATGGTGTTAATAAGACTTTTAAGAGAATTACCTTATAAATAAGCCTTATAAAAAATTGATATCTTGAAGATGATTTTATTATGACAACTTTAAAGGGGTTAAAAGAGCTTTAAAGAGATTTTTTTTCTTTAAGAACAAGCATTGTCAAAAATTGACATCCTAAAAAAGATTTTATATTAATAGCTATAAAACGTATTGACAAAGCTCTGAGTAGAGTTATCTTGGAATTTTTTTAAAAAAAAATTATGCATTCATGGATTTAATTAAAATATTGATATGAATATCAAAAGCATTTGACTTATGCATAAGAAAACGATAAGCAACATTGTTGTTAAAATTTCCTATGAATATATATGCAATTAATTGTTTTAAGTCTTTTTTTAAGTTTTTTTTTTTTTTGATGAAGGAAACATAACTTTAGTTAGACATCCTTATACTTTATTCTATTTATTGAATGGTCTTTCACCTTTTCATAACTGAAATGGTGTATTGTTCATCCTCTTCTTAGGTATTTGATAAAATAGCCCCTTATCAGTTTTGAGATAATTCTGAACTTATTAACATAGCATTCATCATTTCTGGCAATGTTCAATTTTTGCATTCAACAATATTATTTTATTATATTGAATAAGAAGTCATAGTTTGATGGGTTATGCCATGCTCATAACCCAACTCATAAAAAATAATATTAATCATATTTTCAACCTCATGAAATTTTAAAAGTAAATTTAAGTTATATTTTTAAAAAAACTTTTTAAATTAATATGACCTTATCTACTATATTATATATTACAAAATCAACAAAATAAATAGAAGAAAAAGCTTTATCTATCTTTTTATTTTTACGTATAATAAATAACATTGAGCTTAATAGCCTATCATATAACTATCCCTTACCCATAAACTTTCTAAACACAATCTTGCTCAACATCAAGCTAGAAACTAAATTATTTTAAATGTCAGAAGCATAGTTTTGAAACCCGGCTCGGTGGGTTGACCCGGGACCCATTCAATCCGGGGCTGGAACTAGGTCGAGTTAAGAAAAAACTAGGGAAAGGCAAAACCTGGGGTGACTCGGTGACCTGGCAAGACTAGGTCAAAAAATGGTTTCCACCCGTTGAATTTTTTTTTTACTAAAACAACGTCGTTTTGATTTAAAAAAAACAAAATTGATCTAGGCGACCCGGTGACCAAGTCAAAACCCGAAACTCGGGCCTTGGACGGAGCCGGTTTTAAAAACTATGGTTAGAAGCATGAACCACTTTGTTCGAGGTTAGGTCTTTCCTAAAAGTCATCTTTATCACCACTATTTCATGGCCTAGGATCTTACACGCAGTTGCTTATAGATAACTACTATCCATCATTAATTGTTACATATTTAGAAAAACTATTCAGGTTGAAACATATATGATAGATGACTATAACGTCAATCCATCATTATTTAGGATTGTCTATCAAGTTCACTTATAACACTACTATATCAAGCTATATAGATTATTCATCAATATTCTCAATCATGTTGGCTTTTATATTTTTTACTTTAAGATGATGAAAATCCTTAGCATGGTGTCCTTGTTTATCATATACAAAACTAGTCCTTTCAAGTCTTTTATTGCTTCCACTAGTGGTCTTGTGAGTGTGTTCTACCATAGTTCTTTTTTAGAAACTTGATTGTTTTTCGCAATCCTAAAATATACTATTAGGTCCTCTGTATCTATTTCCTAACATTTGTACTTCAAATAATTCTTAAAGTATTTTTTTAAGGGTGGTAGCTTATTAATCATCACTTCCACTATCACTAATAATTAGGGTGGATGAGAAATTATTTGTATTAAATTTGTTTTTAAATAAAGTTATTTCTTTTTAAAATAGAGAATTGTGTTTGTTAAAATAAAAATAATAATTTATTTTTAAATAAAATAACTTTAAATTAACTATTAGAGTTTTCTATATTCCAAAAGATTTTTAACATTTAAAACAACTTTTGCCTCTTCGAAACCATTTTCTTTTATTTTTTTATTTCTTGTCAAAAATTTTACCTCCATCTTACATAGAATAACTCTTATGAATTTTATTTGCTGTCATAATAGTTGGTTCATTGATTTTCTATTCACTTTGTTTTAAATAGACTTTTAATAGACATAATTTCTCATTCATCCATGGATGTTATATGTGAGAAATTATAAATTACTCAATAAAAAATATCTAATAAAAAATTTAGATGATTTACAAAAATTACATTGAACCCATCATGATGCGTGAGTAATTTACTAATTATATTTTGAATAATAAGTGAAAAATGTTGAAGGGCCTTGTTTTTGTTTTTTGTTAAGTTTTAGTTAAATTAAGATTAAGTTTCCCTAAAAGAGAAGCATAAACAGATAAAAGAACATATAAGAATAACGTGTGGGATATTTAAGGTATTTTTCTTCATTAAATTCTATGTTATTTATTTAATTGATGAGTAACTTTTTTTTAGATGTTAAACCAGACAACTAGATTGTGCAAGATTGCAGGTCAGATTAAGATTTTTTTAACGTTAAAAAACAATGTTCAGGTCACGAGGAATTGTTTGCAAGTTTTATTAAACTCGACCCTAACCTTGAAACTATCCAACTTGACTTTTTGTCTAACCTAGTTTCAAATTAAATAATTTGAAAGTTGCCTCGACATGATCCAGTCATATGACAAATCCAAAAGCAGCCCAAATGACATGTAAAAACATGGTTTAACATTAAAAAAAATTTCAATATAATGTCTTTTTTTATAAATATTGAGACAATGACATATTCAATCAACCTAGGCTTCTAGCTAAACCAGCCAAACCCATGAACCGAGTCATGGACTCCACTGGGTTTAATATATTGAAAAAAACAGACACTCAACAAATCGAGCGTTAAGTACCCAATGAGAGATGTTTGTTTGAGAATGCGATAATCTCATATAAAGAAAACTTAAATAAATTATGGAGTCTATTCCTAATAATCTCAAATTAACCAGTCAAACCTCTTATTCGAGTCAAGAACTCCAATGGGTTTAATAAATTATTTTTTAATATTTTTTACTTAATTATATGATAAAAAAATAGACGTTCAGTAAATCGAGCATCAATCCAAAGTTGAGATGTTTTTAGAACGAGATAGTCTCATAGAAAACAGACTATAATAAATTATAAAGTTCAATTCTCAATTAACCCAAATTAACCCTCCAAACCATCAATTCGAATAATAGACTCCACTGAGTTTAAGAATTTTTTTTATTGAATTATGTAATGAAAAAATAGACCCTAACAAAATCGAGCATCCATCTAGTACGGGATGTTTGTTTGAAAATGCGATAACTCAATAGAAAGCAAACCGAAACAAATTACGGAGTTTATTTTTTATAATACCAAGTTAACCTGCCAAACTTGCAATTTGGGTCATGAACTTCCCTAGATTTAATATTTTTTTATATTTTTTATTTAATTATATAATGACAAAAATAGACGCTCACAAAATCGAGTACCAACTCAAAGTTGAGACATTTGTTTGAGAATGAGATGAGCCTATAAAAAGAGAATTATAACAAATTATAAAGCTCAATTTCTAATTAACCCAAATTAACCCTTCATACCAACAATTATGTTATAAACTTCACTGTGTTTAATAATTTTATTTTTTAAACTACTTTTTATTTTTTTATTTAAATATATTACAAAAACATTGACACTCATAAAATTGAGCACCAATCAAATGTGGGGATGTTTATTTGAGACCACGATAAACCTAAAAAAAGCAAACATAAACAAATTATGAAGTTTAATTAAAAATTAGCCAAATGTTATAGGATTTTTAAGAAAACAATGAATAAAAAAAATCAAGGGAAAATAGAAATGGCGTGTGAACCTAGTTGGTGGACCTAGTTGGCGGACCTAGTTGGCCTAGCGTACTTAGGCCTTTAAAGAAACTCAATCATGTTTGACCCTTTTTTCATTTTTTTTAAAGGTTGGGTCCCTTCACAAAAGAAAAGCACCTGCTTGGAATCCGGCCCCCATGGTGGTGACTGGAAAATTAAGGGTGATTGTTTTGTCTAAAAATCTATTTTCAACTTATTTTCATCTAGAAACACATATTAAACAATTATAGAGCATAAAAAAACAATTAATCAACCTAAAAAACTCTCAAAAGGCCTAAAAACACAAAATTAAATAATAATAAAAAATCATCTCTCAACCTTGATCTATAATTTTCAAATGTTGCCAATTTATGGCAAACCAACAAATTTCTTTCACCTTTTTTTACTTTCAGATGAATTTCTTTATCTTCTCTCAAACTCAAGGGACTAAAATATTAAGAAAATTAAAATTGAGGCCAAAATTAAAATTGCAGAAAATAAAGGGACTGAAGAGGAAGAAAAATAAAAATATATGGACTAAACATAACTTTTTCTAGCGTATTAGAGATTGTCCATAAGACTTCTCCTTGTTTTGTACTTTATCCTCTTGTATTAAATTATTTCTTTCCTTAACAAGTTTTAAGATTTGTCACTAATTTAGGCATCGAAGGCAATAATTGAAAAATTAAAGCATGGGGATGAAATCAATATTTTTTTTGTGTCATTATGGATTGTTGCAATGATTTACCCAACCATTTTAGTATATTTTACCGGATTTGTGGCTCACACTATGTTGCAGGTTTGATCAATTTTTTTAAACTTAAAAATAAAAATAAATGTGTTGCTAACGTGCCCAGTAAAAAAAAATATTGAAACGATAACATACTGAATTGACTAGGGCAACCCTTGTTAAAATGCAAAATTCACGACTCAAGTCATGAGACTGCAATAACCCCATAGAAAAAAAATAAAAAAAATCATAAAGCTCAAATCCCAAAAAACAAATGTTGGAGGAAAAAATTTAAAAAAATTAAAAAAAGGATAAAAAAAAGTGATTCGAGTCAACCCGGGTAAATCAGTTGAACTTGTTTCACAAGTCATGAGAACAAGATAACTCTACAGGAAAAGAAATGAAAAGATTTAACAAAGTCCAATTCTTAACTAATCTAATGTTGGAAGATGAAATTGAAAAAAAAAAAAATTTTAAAAAGAAAGGGAAAAAAGAGGTGTCAAACCAAGTTATCTCATCAAACTTATAATGATACGGATCATTACAACAATGTAAAACCTTGGAAAACAAATTTAAAAAGTTTTCACATTTAAATCCCAATTAAACCAAACTCGTTACTTGTGTCATGTGACTAGGATAGCATCAATGAAAGAAAACAAAAAATATATATGTGAATTTCAATATCTAATCAACTCAATGTCGAATGATGAAAAGTTAATGTAGGTCAACCTTTTAAACTTGAGACTCGAATAAGAAGATTGGAATTAACTCATAGATGGGAAATCAGGAAAAACAATTGTGATGCTCAATTTCAAACCAACCTAATATTAGAGGTTGAAATTGAAAAAAAAAATATTTGAAAAATAATAATAAAAAAGACTTGATTAAACTTGGGTCAACCCAACAAACTTGCAAAATGAGTCATGAGACCAGGATTACGCCATAGAAGATAAGAAGAATTACAAAACCCATTTCCCATTAAATTCAATATTAAAGGATGAAGTTGAAAAAAAATAGTTTTTAAAAATAACAATAATAAAAATAAGAACTAAATTTGACAGAAAATTTTTTCGGCAACCCACTTTGGTTTTTTGAAGAATGCATGTGCGGAAATCAAGGTGAGAAGAGAGAAAAGATAAGAAAATAAAGAAAAGAAAAATAATTCATCGAAGCCAAACAAGTGCTCTTGACACTACATGAGTTACACGTGGAGGTAGACTATAGCAAGATGATTAAGACGACACAAAAGACAGGTGAAATTGATTGTTGGTGGACATCGTATGAGCTTCCAAAATATGACGACCTTTCTCATTTGTTTACACACGCCAATAAATTTTTTTTTTTCAAATCAGTTCATGAATTAGAAAGTTTTGATTTCATCCTTAAAACTTTAATTATTTTAAATAAATAGAATAACATTTGTTTTTTTTCTCTCAAACTTAGCACCAATTGAACACTATATTCTTTTCCCCGACACCGTGAGAATCTCATGTGAAGCCACCTGAAGCAAACCATAAGGAATCCCAGATCAACCAAAGACAAAAAGAGATAAAATTAAAAAAATATATATGAGAATAAAACGACATTGATTTTTGCTACAATAATATCGCTACTTGCGTTAGTAATAGCCTCATAATATTAAGTATTACGTTAGAGAGTAAAATATGTGTTGGTTCATTGCATTGAGTTAATTTTAATTTTAAATGCAGCTAGAAAAAAAAAATCATTCGGATCAAGCCTTGTTGTTCAAATAGATTGCAAGAGTCTTGAAATTAGAGCTATGAAATCTAATTCAAGACCATATTTAATTAGGTGCTTGAATAATGGAGTTATTAAATCAATTCATTCAAGACCATATTCTTGTGTTTT
>Ga0325402_1006804_pt1 | contig 10839 bp, 3 predicted proteins | sample PopdelMetagenome_22_FD_207212 | JGI IMG/M metagenome (GOLD analysis project Ga0325402, IMG submission 207212) | Populus deltoides microbial communities from Bellville, Georgia, United States - Xylem-PdKOR-R3 | ecosystem: Host-associated > Plants > Phyllosphere > Stem > Wood/Secondary xylem...
ACCCTTTTGTAGAGATACTTTTGTAGAGATGTTTAAGAATTTAGCTTGGATTTGGGTGGCCAAGAACTAGAAAACTTGCCTATTTGTTAACTAAAACTTCAAAAATTAAAGTTTTCACATTTTAAGTATTATATTTTTTTTTTATATATAGATATTTATTGGTGTATAATATTTGAACACAAAAAAACACAGTATGACACTATTTGTTTTGAAGAAATTAAATTTGTTGATATGTAATGATTGAAAAAAGGAAAAAAGTAATATCCTAGTTATTATCTAAGGTTTAATTTCTATCTTTGCTTAATATTTAGTAATAAAGTAGAAGTTAATTTAAGACAACGATTATAGACAAAAATAGAAATCTCATCCCATCTAACTCGGTGAAGTTAGTATATATTATGGTTTTATGAACAACTGGTTGCAGAGAGGTGAAGTGACCATCCTTCTTTCCAAGATTACAGCAGTAATATAATGGCAGTGTATACGGAAACACTATAATGGCAGCAAATTCTAGTAAAGATTGAATCCCAAGATTCCAGTCTTCTTTCTTAGTATGAATGATTCCCCAGAATTTTTAGTAAATATGTGTTAATGCCTGCCATGACATTGATGGCTTATGGAGTGATCCTGACACCTTGGGAGATGTATTTTTATTTCAAAATCCATGGAGTATGGATGATTTCACACCTCAGACTCAGAGGATACATTTTATCCATGTATAAGACACCAAGCAATATTATGTGACACCCTTCTTGCATCATCGTCACCTGGGCAGAGAAGGGCTTGGTGGCCTTCAATTTTTCCTTTGCTGGGCTTGGAAATGGCATGAACCGCAGGTAGAGGCAAGTGCCAGGTTGCTCTGTTTTTAGATCAGAATTACGAATTCTGGGTTTTATATTTTCGTGACAAGACCTTGGGGAAGCAAGAACAAAAGGGTGGCACTGACAAAAGAGCACCACATCTCAGGAATCAGATTATCCCAGCACCCGGCCCATGACTAAATTCTCAGTCTAGATTCCTCAAATTTCCAAATCTCAATCAACTCTGCAAATCATGAAGATACCAGTGGAAAGATTTGACATATTTGAATCTGAGAGGGGACAGTGGAGAATCATAACCAAAGTCAAAAGGGAACCACTGACAGTGAAATACTCACCAATGGAACCTCCAACATACCACTGTCTAACAACAAGTCACAAAATCGGACAAAAAAATTTAACTTTTTAAGTTTTCAAAGCAACCATTGAGATGACCGAAAGAGCATATTTGGTGACTAATTACATTCACTAATCCATGATGACAGACAGTGGGCTATGAACTTGGCATTTTTTAAAAAAACAAATAACATAGTTTACTAAAAGTTTTGAGATAATAATACAACTTCAAGAATTATTTGAAAAATATTACAGTTTAAACGCAATTGCATTTAAAAATATTGTTTTTGCACACAAAAATTATTTGGAATAACAATTTCATTTTAGAATTTTTTTTTTTTTTTACACAATAGCAAATAATGGTTGTTTAGTACATGTTCTTTTTTAAATTAATTATCCTAAATAAAACTAACTCAAAACCTTACGAAGATTTGATGATTAAAATATAAAATTTAAGATTCAATGAAAAAAAAGAAAGAAGAAGAGATAAAGTCAATGAAAAAGAAAAAAAAAAAAAGGAAAGAGAAATGCTATGTTTTTAACACACCTACAACCATTAGAAAAATCTCCACAAGTTAATTATAATTGCACCTTGAAAAAACACCAAATAAGGTTTTAATTCGGTGTAATTATTTTCAGTTCGGTTTAGTTTTTACCTAAAAAATAACCAAACTGATTTAAAAAAAACCAAAACCAAACAAAAACTAATTCAAACCAACCTGTTTCGGTTTAGTTCGGTTATTTTAGAACAAAAATCAAAATCCAACCGACTGGTTTGGATTCGATTATTTTATATTTAAAACCAAAAACTATATTGTTTTTTGGCTTTTTTTTGTAATTTCCAATGGGTTTGGTTTCGGCTTGGCTCGGTTTTTTCGGTTTGGTTTTTTTATTAATTTCGGTTTGGTTTTTCGGTTTCAAACTTATGAAACCAAAACCGAACCGAACCGATCAGTTTTTTTAATATTCTAATCTGTTTTTTCTCGGTTCGGTTTTTTCAGTTATATTTTTCTGGTTTAATCGGTTTTTCGGTTTTTTTATCACCTCTAATTGTAATTAACCCCGAACAAAATACCTAACTAATTATGACCATATTTAGTAGTCTTTCAAAGTGTGGTTACAATCGTTTTGTCAAGATCTTTAAAACGATACTATATATGTCGAAAACAGTGCTCCAGTATATCTCTGGTGAATTTTATTTTTTAGTTACTAGATTTCATAAAATTTTAGGTTGAGCTTTAATATATGTTAATTAAATAGAAATAGACATGATTTTTTAAATAACTGCTATTTTCAATAATAGTTCTTTTCAACCAATATTCTCAACAGTTATATATTCAAACTTTATTATTTTTCTAATATTTTTCTAATTTATATTATTTTTTCAAAATTTTAATCAAATTATGTTAGTATTCTAAAATACCCATAAACTTGATCCAATTAAATAGGCCTCTTGCACTAATCACCGAGCCTAAGTCGAGCAATGCCCTGAGTTGTACGGGTTCAAAGTACTTTTTTGTTTAGAAATATATTAAAATATTTTTTTTATTTTTTAAAAATTATTTTTAACATTAACATATTAAAACGATTTAAAAATATAAAAAAATTATTTTAAATAAAAAATCAAAAAAAAAGAAAAAGAAAAGCAATGTAAAACGGTGCTGTAATGGTTGATCGCCACCACTGTTTAAGGAATATATTCACGCAAAACATCCTCCGTGCAGGGTGGCTTTTGAGGCATTACCAAAAGCGAAACAAAGGGTGATGTTCACGATATTAAATCCCTGCGCACATGCACATCAAGCACACACAATACAATCTCAAATTTTTTAATTTCAAATATCTTGGACACTGTCGACGGATTGTCCTTTTCTGTTGTACTTCTGCTTCGACCATTTTGAAAATCACATGAATAAACAAAACTCACATCACTTTCGGTGATCTGTTTGGTATAAAAAGCATGTTCTTCAGAGGTAATGTCATGACGACCATAGACTTCTTCATCACATCTTCTGCAGAGACAGAAGATCCACAAGCTGCTTTAATTTCCAAAAAAAAAAAAAAAACTGTCGTAAATACTTCTGTTTAAGAGAAAGTCTTGCCTTCGGGCTGCTGGGGTGACAGGGACAAGACATCTATTGAATCCTCGCTATAGTGTTTTGTCTCTCTTGTTGTCTTGGTCAAGATAATAACCTGCTTTCTTGTTTGTTTTTCTCTGGTTTTGTCGAAAAGCTAATCTTTCCTGCCGTCCTTGGGGTTTCTTCTGGCTTTGCATGGAAATATCATTACCAAGACAAGATTTTTTATGCTTATTTCAAGCTGGGCTCGGGATGCTATAGCTAACTGGGCTCATTGATTTCTGTTTTTAATTTATAAAAAAAATTAATACTTGTTACATAATTTTTTTTTATTTAATTTCCTAATATTTAACAAGTAGTTGTTTGTCTTTGCACGGGTTGGATTCATCATGAATTTTATGGAAAATCTTGTTGGATTTTTTATAACTATTTTTATTTTTGTAAACTTATTTTGATTTGTTTTTATATTTGGTGAAGTAAATTTGTTTGATTACTTTGTTGATATTCAATGTTCATCTCCTTTAGATACTTAATTAAATGATAAAAAGAAAAAAAGAACTGCACGTTTTCATGCTAAAAAAGGAAACTTTTTAAGATATTCAAATAAAATTAATTTAGCTAAATATATGTATTTTGATATTCACTAATAAACTTTTTATCAATGTAGATAAATAATTCTTCTATTATATTAGCATAAGCTCGGATCGTGTTGATATGCTTGACTTCAGGGTGCCTGGCAACAAGATATGCCAATTTTCTGCAAGAATTTATATATTCTCCAACAAGTGAAGCTGCTCCAAGCGGTGCTTGCATTGCTAGAGGACACCATTGTTAGAAACCAAGCTGTGTTCAAGAAGTATATATGGGTGAAGAAGGCGCCTGCATTTTCCTTACAAGTTCCAGACCAATTTATAGCTGTGTAAACTGCAAGGAGGATGGCACCTGCAGGGTCAATCCACTAGTAGGATTTGTCGCCAAGAACGGCTGCAATCAATCCTACTACGTTCGAAATAGTGATCCTGGGCATTGACATTTGGTTTAGCTAGAATTGATAACCAGAAGTCTAGTACTAAACGACACAGAGCTTGTCAGTGACAAGGACAGGAACAAAACCTTTGCATAAGCAAGAACAGTCTCATTTCCTGAACTTCTGCAGTAAAACGGCAAGCTGTAATTGCATATAACCACAATAACTGATTCGAAGAAATCTTTTCAGCAAGTTAGGTTCATCGTTAATCAGTCCTCAGTGAGCTCACTGAATTCCTTCTACTCTGTCTCCTGCTTCTCTTTCCTTCACTCGCCAATGGTGTTTTCGGGCCAGAACCTGAATTCCCCTCCATTTAGATCTACACAACTGGTTCCAGTTCCAGCTGAAACATCTATAATTAGAGGTTCGTCTTTTTGGTAAATTATTTATGCTAGAACTCTTGGCTCTTGTTCATGTTAAGAGGTCATGGACCCAGAGTCCAACATCAATTTTTTTATCACAAGGAAAAAAACAAATCTAGACTATCTAGCCTTTGAATACTGGTCCCTGTCCATGTGGCAGAAAGATCTAAATTTTGACAAGTGCTCGTCAATGACTAGCTAAGATAGTTTGGTAATGACAAAGCAAAATAAAGTACCTATAAGAAAGTAGGCTTTCAAGTTTCATAACAAAGTTTGTGCTTGTATTGTTTGAAGAAAGTAAAAAACAGAAAGCATCAAAGGGCACAATGAAAGTGCCACAACCATCACAGCCAAAGCATGCAGACCAAAAATGTACAACAGCATAACTTTCATGTATCAACCTAGCTGCCTTGCAAGAAAACAAATGGTTGCTCTGTTTAATACACTACAAGTACCACCTTGTACAAAACCAGGGCTCTCAGACTAAACAGATTCGCAGTGAAAGTGACACACTGGATCCCAAGTATGTAACAGTAAGTGACACAAATGAAATCAACAGCAGTGTGCAATTTACACATGATGTTATATAGATCAAGGCTAACTGTTGGGTAACCTGCTGAGAACAGAGTGCTCTGGTTTGTGTTCGCATTCGAAATCAAGATGAACAAATGCCCGCTCAACTTCCGGGAGTTTTTCAATCTTGTCCTGCAATGTCTCTCCAATAGCATGTGCTTCCTTTAGAGGCAGTTCCTCTGGAAGTTCAATGTCAACCTGTTTCAAGAGGGGGAAATAGAAGAGAAAAATCTTATTGGCCCATTCTTAAACAGCAGGACAACATGTTAAATCATGCATGTAAAATAGACTTGAAAATTTTCCCATTTGAACAATTGATTAGCAGTTAAACCTTTAGACTTTACAATGATAGGATTAAGACCGTTCAAATGTTTGCTGATTTAATAAAAATGACCAGAAAGCAGTGCTAGTTCTAAAGTCACGCATGTAATACCGCAGGCTTCCCAAGATTTGAATAAGGAAAATTGAGACGAGACAAACAAAAAAATTCAGTGTCCAGAGTTCAAATCAGAATAGTGGAAGATTCATTGACTATCGAATTTTATTGGGCTAACTAGTGCTTATACATGCAGTGCAGACTTATTTATTTTTATTTTCAAGTCCTTGTTGCAAGATAATTCGCTCAACAAGCACTAGTTAATCACAAACTAAGCAGGCATGCTTACCTCTACAAAATAAAGAACACCAAAGGTATAAGCACGGACTGTGTCTACACGCTTGACTTGAGGGTGCCTTGTGACAAGATATGTCAATTTCTGCAAGACTTCAGGTGGAGCTGTTTGCCCAACAAGAGAAACTGCACCAAGAAGCCCATCTTAAAATGTTGGCAGGTATAACCTTATCTGTGTATCACTTCATCCGCTCCTTCCAAAATAACCAGGAATGAAGAGTGATACCTGCATTTTCAATGACAGTTCCAGACCAATTTGTAATTGTGTAAACAGCAAGAAGAATAGCACCAGCAGGGTCAATCCACCAGTAGTATTTATCCCCAAGAACAGCGGCAACTAATCCTACCACATTCGTCACCACATCAAAATAGTGATCCTGGACATGAAAATTGGTTTAAGTTACGAAAGTGATAACTAACAGCTCAACAATAGAAAGCTAAATATTTAGAGAGTAGAGCCAAAAACCTTTGCATAGGCACGAACTATACTATTTCCTGAGCTTCTACAGTAAATCCAAAGGGCCAGTTTCACCACAGTAGCAGTTAACATGATTATGTAAAGCCAGAACAGTTGATTTGAAGACATCTTCTTATGTGTTTCATCTTCAATTAATTCTTCAGCAGCTAGGACCAATATCTGAAAACCTGCGAAGAAAGAGTGTTACGATTCCACACCACACTCAAAGAAGCAAAATTGATGAAAACCTTTTGTTTCCCTAAGGTGTTCAACTGTAAAGCAACTAACCGACTCCATGACTACGGGAGCGAACCGTTCCCAAAATTCTTATTCCACCGAGACTTTATGCGCAATAAGAAAAGTTAAACAAACAATTGATTTTGGATTTGTGATAGATGGAAGAAGATTATCAATATAATCTGTGGTCTAGATTTCCCTTTTCTACTTGGCATAAATCATTGCTTTGACAATCATTAGACAAAAAAAAATCAATGCAACACAAGAGCATGTTACGAGGCACGACAAAATTACCGAGTGTGGCCATGACAGCAGCAAAGATGATTATTCCCACTGGCTGCATCCTTAATTTTCCAATGGGGTACTTGTAGATATTTATGTTTCTCATCGATATGTGAGTGAACCAGAGTATCCCACCAGCCATGAGATCAAGCAAAGAATCTAATGTGGAGGCAGCAATTGCTATGGATCCCGTCCTTATTGTAGCATAAATCTGGACATTACACAAATTATCAATATCAACAGCTTAAAAACTAAAAATTTAAATATAACTAACATTAGAACATGCAATTGAAGTAGTAAAAAAAAGACTTCTTTCAAGTTCGATATATCTCAAAAACAAGCATTGGTGAGTTCACCTTAAACACCAAAAGCAAAACGTTGGCATAATTAGAGATCTTCATAGCTTTTTCAGCTTGCGCATGTTCTTGATCATCTTCCTCATCGATCGTATCGGTTGTCATCAAAGTATCAACTTCCTGGAAGGATTTTAACGTCGCAAATTGTTTTTCATAGTACTCCTTTTCATCTACAAATGCCAAAACAACAAACAAGAACTCAATCATGCCAAACATAAACTATCTCTATTTGGTTTCCAATAAATTAAACAGCATTTTAAGAGCAAAAATCAAAACCAAACAAAACTTGATCAAAATTCCTCTTTACCCTTTCATTTTCTCTTTAGTTTCCAAACAGCCAAACAAGTCCTCAACTTTTTACCTTTATTATGCATAAAAACACATCTACTCAATAGCCCTCGTACTTTTCAGCTATCTTTTTCTCAAGAGCCACCTCAACAACAAAAGAGACAGCAAATTCCATTCTTTTTTTCACTTTCCTTCACTTTCTCAGTAACCAAACAAATCTTAAGCTTTTACCTTTTTATCCACAAAAATTAAACACAAACACAACAACCGTTTAACGTTTAAGTAATCTTATGTGTGTAAAAAACAACACAGATTCCATCTCTTTCTACATTTTCTCAAACTTGCTCAGCAACCAAACAAAACTTTTAAAGAAAGCAATTAAAAGGGAGTGCAAGACTACGTACCTTTGCTAAGCCCTTTAGTTTTAGAGCCATTAAAGTGAAAAGAGGACTCGACATCAAGAACAGACCGAACCTTATCGGGCAATCTTGATAAAAATCCACTCCTTAGTGAGTGGCACGAGTTACCTCCACTCGGTCCCCAACGCTCATTAACATTCAACAATGGCTCTTTAGGACTCAAACAACCAGAATTCATATCCTCCATTATTGGATACAATTATTGATCCGGGTCTTGTGGTTCCTCTCTCTTTCTTGCAAAAAGGAAGCTAACTGTACTTTTTTGTAAGAAACAGAGATTTATTAGAATTGACCTCTTATTATTGATTGGACTATTTTATTAATTAATAAAAAAAAACATAATCATTACTTTTTTTTTCTTGTGGGATTAATGTCGGCACGTGCCTCGTCGAAGGCTTGTGTTTGGAGTCTTTTGACAGGTCTAAATTTTTTTGTTGGATTTTTGCTTCTTTTTTTCTTTTTCTTTTTTTGATAATTTGCATGGCAGTATGTTAGAAAAATTATTTATTAAAATAATATGAAACAGCGATTACCACAAAAAAGGAAAGGTTTGATATTATTTTTGGTGCATGAACTTTATGTGATAAGACACATTACCCTACGGAGATTCAATTTTTACAATCAACTTTTTACACTATAGTTTTAAAACTAAATCTAGGATCAATTCAGTCAAGAATAAAATAATATCGTTTTGATAAAAAAATCTTCAAATTTTTACCCGAATTGACTAGATCGTTGATCGATTTGAATTTTTTATCAAATCAAATGAAGTCAATTCATTTCCTTTTTTTTTTCCAACTCAACTTGTTATGCTAGTTGGGAAAATATATTTATAATATTACATGTTGACAATTAATGATATATATTAAGATTTGATGATACGAGTAAGTTATCCTTGAAATAATTAAATGATATCTTTGATATCACAAATTTTTATTCAATACTAATCTTAAAATTTAAACCAATAAAAGAATATGTTACCCTAGTCATCAGGCCAGTTTTTTTGAATAGGACAAAAATGCTTTTAATTAATGGTTAATTTACCCATTTTTTTATTAAGAAAAATAGTCATGATTGTAATTAATTTAGAACTCCAAAAAACGATTGTGTAAGCCCTTTTAAAATGCATAATTCACATCGATCCTGTTGCCGGATGGCTGCTGTGCCGCCGGTGCAGATTCTATCCATGATTGAGAGAATTATTGAAAAAAATAATTTTATTTTCTCAGTACATGTTCTGGCAACTTGACAAACAATTCATCAAGTCCATTGACTGAGATTTTTCAATTGAAAGTACATCAATCTATGATCTTTTTGTCCCTTTTTTTTCTTTTTTCTTTTTTCTTTTTTCTTTTTCATCCCTCCTCCACCCAAAACCTTGTTCCTCTACCATTATATATATATATATATATATATATATATATATTTTTATTTATCACCATTAGAGTCCATATTTGGCTGTAAAGAGATTATACGCATTTGGGAGAGAATAGTTTCTTGTTCTTTATTAAGAATTATTAGTCAATAAAATAAATCCAAGGATCTCATTAATTTTCAAATAATTTATGCATTAAACATCAATCTCAGTACTGGTTCATTTCTGTTTAAAAAGGAATAAAAAAACAATTTCAGTGCTTTGATATTCAGTTTAAGATAAATCAAAGAGGATAATTAACAATATTCTATATAAATATATGCACTAAATATCCTCGATGATCCAATGATATATAATCATAAATTTATTGTCTTTTGTTTTTCCCTCCCATCATACCACTCAACTCCTAGTATCATGCAAACGTACCCATGCATTCTTACAAGAAAAGGGCAAAAAATAATAATAATTTCTGCGTCCCTTAATCTTATGTAACTTAATTCAAGATTATTGTATTAAAATTTAGAGATTTCTTTAACATTAATTAAGTTGTCAACTTGCATAGTTAATCAAAATTGTGGAACTTCGTGTAATCACCGAGCTACCTCAAATTGCATTTCTTATATATATATATAAAAAAAGCCAAAGGGTGGCTTTTCCCTTACCCTTTTGTATCAAACAAAGGTTTTTTTTTTTTTTTTCCATGGAGGAGGGCAGGATCGAACCCATAGCTGTTCGATCATTTATATAATTATTAAGATCTTGATATTTTTTAAAAAATTAATTCAATTAAAAAATTTAAATTATCAAGTGGGGTTTTAAGATATCATTTATATTATTCTCTAATACATTTCCTTAAATGAAAGCTTTTTAGGTTTATATAAAATTTGCACATACTCACACTATTTTGTATTTAATTTTTATCAAATAAATAGAGATAATGAGATTCAAACTCGTGTCCGCTTGGTTATCGAGGATATTATATCATGTAAAAAAATCAATTCAATCTAAAAACTTAAATTATTAAATAAATTTTTAAAATATAATTTATAATATTTTTTAAAATGAGACAGTGCCCACCATCTCGTTGACCTTGTATCATTGCTTCACTCCAATGAAATTATTCTTGTTACGAAGGAGTGACGTAGCTAGATAGGTGGACGTTTAAAGGAAAGAGAAGTGTGAGATCAAATTCAATCTAGCTTCTAAACCATTAAATTAAATAAAAAAAATGTACATTAAATCGTGGCCTTAATTATCTATGTATATTTTTCTTGTGTTGGAAAAAAAAAACAAAATGTATATTATCTTTCTGTGAAGCTCAACAAGAGCGAGGCAGAATTTTAGGGCCACTTGGTAGTTGGTAAGGATAGCATGCACTGGGTTTAATGGTTTATGATAAATGACAGAGATAAGTGGGTCCCGTTCTCCCTTGTTTGTTTTTAAGGAATATTTTTAGGTTGATCTGACCATGTCATGCCCAGCAGCATAAATATTAAACCAGTTAACTGATGAGATATAATTGACTATTTGGATCATCATGAGATTCTATTAAAAAAAAAAA
>Ga0325402_1006806_pt1 | contig 10835 bp, 9 predicted proteins | sample PopdelMetagenome_22_FD_207212 | JGI IMG/M metagenome (GOLD analysis project Ga0325402, IMG submission 207212) | Populus deltoides microbial communities from Bellville, Georgia, United States - Xylem-PdKOR-R3 | ecosystem: Host-associated > Plants > Phyllosphere > Stem > Wood/Secondary xylem...
TTTTTTTTTGTTATTTTAGAATGTTTACGTAAAAGAAGTATCTTGGTATAAATAACTAAAATCAATATTATGGATGAAAATAATTCAATTCACTAAAAAAATAATTAAATTATCTTTAATTCAATTATGACTTAATATTATTATAAAAACAATAATGTCATTAAATTTCTTATCAATTTTTTTAATGGATTTATTTTGTTTTATTAGCAAGTGATAATAATATGAATTTTTATTTTTTTTCAATTAATTAAACAATATATTTATTCAAATTATGTGTTAAATAATCAAATTTCATAACTCAAGTAACTCTACATCATTTGTATATATTAAAGGAGCATAAAGTATTTTAACAAGAAATATTAACATAATTAAAACAAATTTTGAATGAATGATAAATTAATCTCAAATAACTCTTAGTTGACATGTTTTGTGAAGCCTAAAATCTTTTATCTTACATCGAAAGAATACAAGATTTTCTTATAACTTATATGGTAGAAAGTTGAAAAAAAATAAGATTAGGATCGTAAGGCACCAAAGCTTTTAGATAAAAGAGGCTCTAAGGCCCCGTTTGTTTGCTGGAAAGTAATTTTTTTTTTCAAAGTGAATTCCGGGAAAGTAAATTATTTTCCGATATTTGGTAGTGTAATGGAAAATAAGTTGGAAAACACTTTCCAGTGTTTGTTATGTCATGGAAAATAAGCTGGAAAATAACTTATTAATTTTTTATCTTTTTCAAGTTTATTAAAATAATGAGGAACAAATCTTACAAATTAAAAAGTTGAATTGGAATGAAATTGAAAAAATATACAATTTCATAAATTATCTCTAATAAATTAAATAATGATCAAAATAATAGAGATCAAATCTAAAAAATAAAAAAAATTTAAAAGATGAAGAAATTAAAATAATAATAATAAACATTTCATAAATTATTTCAAATAAAATAGGTAACAATCAAAAGAATGAGGACCAAATTTGATAGATAAAAAATTTCAATTAAAAAATGATAAGGGAAAAACAAAATAAAAATGAGAACCAAAGTTAATATAAAAATTAAATTCTAAGAGATGAAATTGAAAAATAAATTTTTAAAATAAAATATATATATAGCAATCAAAAGTTTGAGAACCAAATTTGATATAATCAACAAATAATATCACATTTCTAAATTTTTCACAACTTCGGGAAAGTGTTTTCCGCCCAAAATAAAAGGAAAACACTTTCCTGGAAACCAAGCCAAATTTTTCTTTGACTGGAAAGTGTTTTCTATTGACCGAAAAGTGTTTTCTGTTGATCAACTTTTCTAATGGCAAACAAACACAGGAAAGTTTGGATAGTGGTTTTCCGGAAACTACTTTCTAGAAAACAAACGCACCAAGTGAAGTGGACTTATACTTCAGTCACATAGATGCTCTTGCTCACCTCAGGCCTCGTGTCCTAGGCTTTGGATTGAATTTATTATAACATAATTTTCAAGTCCATAAAGATTATATTTTGTCCACCCTATAAATAAACAAACAGTCTAAAAAATTATTCGGGTTTCTTCTTTAACCCGAATAATTTTTTATTTAAGCAAAAACATTACATTTTAAAACCAAAAACTGTCAAGTTCATTTTTTTTACGAGTAATTAAGGTTGATAAATGGTAAAAAATAATTCTTGTAATTAATTCTATATCAGTTTTGATCCCAAAATATACAATAAAAATGGAACTAAAGGAAGAATGTTTCATGTAAATTTTTGTACTCTTCTTCACCTTAGTTTTTTCCATATTAATTTTCTTAAGTATATGCTCTAGTTTTTCCTCGTTTTTTTTTCCTTCTACTCTATAGCTTAGGCTCTATTATATTACAGAGAGATTTTCATTCATATTTCATAAATTTCATGGACCTGGTTTAGTATTACAATTAATTAAGGTGGTGGTGTGAAATTCTAGAAGTAGAATTGTAGTAATTTTCTTTATATCATGAGATGAGAAAACAAATAATAAATCTTTGACAATAACATTTTTTTTTTAATCAAAATTAGATTCTAAGTACTTCAACAAGTACGTCTTCATAACAATCTAGTTTAAATATTGTTTATGTAATTTTATTTATGGAACTATTGATAAATATAAAAGCAATACTTGTTGTTAAAGGTCAATTTTAATAGAGATTAGTCGTACTAAATATGTTCGGAGATAATACATTAACTTCTTTACCACAAAAATTAATGTTAGACATGTCTTCTCTATAAGAGAATGATATAGTTCGACCCCATTTAATGTCCTACTAAGATGGTAGAGAACACTTTCATTGTCTTCATCATTTTTTAGGTTTTTGGCATTTGATTTCTTGTTTGTAGAAAAACCAACGGTGCAAGTGTTGCTGCATTTTCTCATTGAATGTAGAGGATCTTATTGATGTTACTGGAATCAGTTTGCTGATCATAGTCTTAATCTTTTTTATTTTACTCTAAATTTAGTAATATAGGCGTTGCTTAAAAGGTATTTGTAGGACATTTGGATTAAACAAGTACTTTTTAATTTTATTGAAGGCATTAATACAAGATTTGTCCCAATAAAAAGATGTATCATTTTTCATTAAGTGAGTGAATAGCTGATATTGACCAACTAAGTTAGAAATGAATCTTCGTATATAGGTTAACTTTTTCTAGTGACTCTTCAACTCGTGAATATTTCTTGGCCTAGAATTTTTAAGATGGCATCAATCTTAGGATGATCAATCTCAATTCCTTTATGTTGAGCTACCCGATAAGCAGATTGGAGGGTTAACCCGGGTATATCCAAATTGATCTAATATATTTATTTTATTGGTTAAAATTTTGAGTACCTGAAATTAAACAAGCACATGTACAAATATTTAATTTTACTAAGATATATAACTGCATACAATCTCTATTTAAAATATTCTTACAAAAGATTAAAACAATCATCTGATTCTTTTATTGGATTCAATATGTGGTGACTTGATTTATTTGTAAAATCAAGCCAAGATTTGTGCTTTATAAGAACATAAATTTGACATATAATGCGAAGAAAGATTTGATGATTTGATGTTTTGAAGAATACATTTGATTTTTCTTCAAAATATTATTGAAGAACTCTTATGGGGTATATTTTTGTTTTCTGTAGACTTCAAGCATAGAGAAAAAAGCTTGAGAGCTTTTAAAAAAGCTTATTTGCTTGAAATGTTTGTCTTAAAAAAAAAACTTTGTATCTACAAGAATCCTTTATTTTGTAGTCTAGGATGAGACACTCTAAATTAAAGCAGAGATTTGTAATAATTTGTTAAGTGCCTTAGTAAGGGCAGCTCCTCTGCCATTTATATAAGTAAGGCATTGTACATATGTTATGGTGTAACCTATTACGCATGATAAAACTATACAAGAGAAAACATAATATTTTCTATTTTACAACACATCCCATAACACAACCCCTCAAGCTGAGGGTGGGTTATCTACGTGAAGCTTGGAACATAGAGAAGTAAAAGCAAAGGAAGCAAGTGGCTTTATAAGAACATCGGCTAATTGATCTTTGGAGGAGATGACGCGAATTTGAATCTCCTTATTAGTCACTCGATCACGAACAAAGTGGTAATCGACCTCGACATGCCTCGTACAAGCATGAAAGATTGGATTAACAGAAAAATAAGTAGCACCCAAATTATCACACCAAATAGTGGTAGCAAAACTAAGAGAGAAACATAAATCTGACAAAAGATAGCGAAGTCAAAGAACCTCAGTAGTACCATCAGCTAAGGCCTTATACTCTGCTTCAGTGGAGGATCAAGCAATAGTGCGTTGCTTGCTAGATTTCCTCGAAATGGGAGTGGTGCCAAGAAATGCAATGTATCCACTCGTGGATTTTCGATCGTCAATATTGCTGACCTAATCAGCATCAATAAAACCATGGAGAGATAAAGCAAAGTCACGAGTAAGGTGGGGACCAAAAGAGGATGTACCTTTTAAGTATCGCAGGATACGCTTAACAGCAACCTAATGGCCTTTGGTAGGAGCATGCATAAACTGGCATACCTTATTCACAACATAACAGATATCAGGTCGAGTAAATGTGAGATACTGAAGAGCACCAATAATTTGGTGGAAGCGAGTGGGATCTGAAAACAACTCAGTAGACTGCAGATCAAGTTTGGAAACAGACGCTGATGTATCAACAGGTTTACACCATGACATACCCGCACGATTCAGAATATCAAGAACATACTTGTGTTTGACTAAGCACAAGACCCATACTGGTGGGAACAACTTCAATCCCCAAAACATAATGTGCATGACCCAAATCACAAAGTTTAAACTCTAAACTCAGAAAGGTAATGAGGCGATGAATCAATTCAGAGTTATTACTGGTAATTAAGATGTCATCCACATAGACAAGTAAGTAATAGAGATCGTGATTTCCATTCAGAGTAAATAAGGAGGTATCAACATTTGAAGCTCGAAAACTAATAGTCAGGAGGAAATCACGTAGTCGCATGTACCAGGCCTGCGATGCTTGTTTTAAGCCATAGAGAGATTTGTGGAGGTGACAAACATGAGTAGGCAAAGCAAAGTTGACAAAGCCTTAGGGTTACTGCATGTAAACAACCTCACGAAGTGAGCCATTGAGGAAGGTATTGTGAACATCAAGTTGCCAAATATACCATCCTTTTGAGACTGCAATCGTGAGAACTAACCGAACAGTAGTCGGTTTAACAACAGGACTGAAAGTTTTTGAATAATCTATACTTTATTGTTGGGTGAACCCTCGCAGAACCAAGTGAGCCTTGTACCGGTCAATGGCCCATCGGCTCGGCACTTGATTTTATACACCCATCGGTCGTCAACAATGTTCATAGATGGATCAAACGACACCAATGACCAAGTGGCATTGGCATGTAAGGCTGCAATTTCATCCTTCATGGCAATATGCCAACATAAGTACTAGTCAGCTTCGTTAAAACTCAAAGGCTCAAGAGTAGAGGGGGACATTACCCGTAAAGCTGAAACTGACAGAGAGGAAGCAGAAACAGAGTTGATGTTGGCAGTCTTCTGTTGTCGAGAACGTAGCATCATGGGATGTTGCTGAATGGGTGGCGGAGCAGAAGGCTGGTCAGTGGAGGCCTGCTGTGGTAGAGAGTATGTGGAGAGATCCACACATAAGTCCAGACCGGGTAGGGACTGAGCAGAGTGCCCAGATGGAGAAGACAATGCTGATGACGAGGCTGGAGAGGCTGCAGTAGAGGGTGAACCCGAGAAAGATAAAGCTGGCACCACAGAACCTGAACCTGCAAGATGATCAAGAGACATAGATGAATATGATGATGAGGGGACCGACAGGTTAGTGGGAAAGAAAGTTGGGGCTGAGACTTGTTGAGATGGAAAAATGGTGAAGGGGTAGGCTAGAAATAGTGGTAGGCGGAGAGGAAGGATAGAGAAGGGAGGACAGACTCAACGAATGGGAGAACTTGTTCATGAAATCGTACGTGACGGGAAATGTAGATGCGGTCAGACGACAAATCAAGCAATGATAGCCTAGATTAGACGAATTATAGCCTAAGAACACACATGAAGTGGAGCGATAGTCTAGCTTATGAGCATTGTAAGGGTAAAGGAAAGGAAAGGAAAGCAGAGACATCCAAAAGTACATAAAAAGGCATAATCAGGTGTCTGATGAAACAAACATTCGAAGGGAGATTTGTTGCATAAAACCGAGGTTAGCATATGATTAATAAGATAAACCGAGATTTCAAATGCATAATTCAAAAATTTTAGAGGTGCCTTACATTGGCCTAGAAGAGTAAAACTGGTTTCAACAATATGGCGATGACGACGCTCAACAGTACCATTATGTTCATGAGTATGTCGACATATAAAACGATGGTGAATACTGATGGTTTTGAAAAATAAATTTAATTTATGATATTCACTACCCTAGTTAGTTTGAATAGTTTTGATTTTACGAGAGAACTGACGTTCAACAAGTACTTGAAATGATTGAAACACATTGAATACATCTGATTTGACAGCAATAGGATACAACCAAATAAATTTTGTATACGCATCCATAAATATGACAAAATAATGAAAACCATCAGATAGCATAGGGGCAAAAACCCAAACATCACTAAAGATAAGTTCAAAAGGAGTAGATGTTTTATGGCTCGTAAGTCCTAATAACAAACGAGAGGATTTTCCTAACAGACAAGCTTGACATTGAAAATTAAGATGATGAGAGGTACATACAACCTTTTTATTGGAAGCTAAAAGACTCTGAATATGGGAACTGGGGTGACCGAGGCGACGATGTCAAATATTGGAAGAAGTGGCCATGCTAGTGGAAAAAAATATCTGCGACAGAGATGTGGAAAAAGACTCAGAAATGACATGAAGGCCGTCTTTACTTTGGCCGGAAAGAAGAACTTCCTTGGTGATGAGATCCTTGATATAGAAAACAGAAGAGTAAAACTCAAAAAAGACATAATTTTCACGACAAAATTGTTGAACAGATAGTATTATTTTTTTAATGTGAGGAACATGTAATATGTTGGACAAGGTGAAGACTCGTTTTAGTGTATGCAAGAGAATATGTGCAGTATTAGATATAACAAGTCCCTTACCTTTACCAACATGTAATTGATCATTTCCAAGATAAGGTTCTACATGTGTCATACCAGTAATGTTCGGAGTAACGTGATGATTTACACTTGTGTTAGGAAACCAAGAGGCAGAATCCTCGACTGATGTAGTACTAAAAGAGAGATTGGTCGAGGCGTGATGTCCATGGTGAACAAGCTAAGAACACTGATGTGCGAAATGGCCATAGATGTGGTAGAGCTGGCATTTTATTTGCTGTCATGGCCACTGATTTGTTGCTGCACCACGGTGTGGATGGTGTTGCCACTGTTCACTGTGACTGCGGGGTTGCTGTCAAGGAGAACCACCACCAGCACCACCAAAGAAATGACCACTAGGCTGAGGAAAGTTGTTACGAGGATGCCACCAGCCACACCTTCGTCCTCTGCCCCGATAAGCTGTGAAACCACTACTATTAGACCTAGAAAAACCACGCTGGACAAAATATACTGAGGGAGGCTACGCAGGGGTGGGGAGTAGGGGTGCAGTAGGCAGACTGGAGGGGACCGAGCTACGATGTATGAACTCATGAGTAGACAAGTGACTATGGAGCTTAGAGTATGAAAGAGGGTCAGCTTTGGTTGATAGACTTGTAACCAAATCACAAAATTCACCGCGAAGTCCCTGAAACACATATAAGTTGAAATCGGTGAGAGAAATAAGTCTACCAGCTATAGCCAATTCATCAAATAAACCTTTTGAATGTTGCAAGTAGAGAGTAACAATATCATCACCTTGTCGAAGATCTTGAAAAGAGCCATGTAATTGCATGATCCGAGAGTTGGATGGGGAGACAAGAGCAAGTTCAGGGTGCTCCAAACACTAGTAGAAGTCAGGCAATCAACCACGAGATGAAGAACTTCAACCGATAAAAAGGACAGCAGAGCACTAAGGATGAGCTGGTCTTGCTGCTTCCAAGTAAAAAAACGCTTGGCAGGGTCCATAGTTGAAGGTAGTAGAGACGATAGAAGCCGTACTGGATAGATCGTGCGAAAAAGGGCATGTAGTGGAGCCATCAACAAACGAGAAAACTCTTTGACCAATCAGATATGACTTCATTTGCATATGCCAAAACAAATAATCGATGTTGGTTAGTTTGAGATAAATAACCTGCTGGGTGTTGGAGAGGGTAATAAGTACTGATGTCGCAGCAGATGGAGTCATGGCTGTGTCAGATGCTGTTGTGAGTCCAAGGACCGAGGAGGAAGAATTTGAAGAAGATGAGCTAACATTAATGCCAGCAGTAGTAGTAACTGTGTGATCCATAGGAATGACGATGACAAAGAAGAGAGGTAATTATGTGTAGTAGAGATAGCAACCGAGTGACAAAAGACCTGCGAAGCCTTGATGGAACTGCCGTTGACAAAGTTGATGGATACCGCTTGTGACAGAGAGGAGAAGGCATAACAATACAGCAAACAAAATTTGACAGCAGAGAAATAACAAATCTGCAGTAGAAAAAACATAAAAGTAAAAATGCAGCAGAAGAGATTCTGCAACATAAAATAGAGGAGCAAGGATGGCAGTAGGGAGAAGAATCCGTAGCAGAAAGTAGAAGAACCTATTTAAGGTAAATCAGCTCTGATACCAAGTTAAAATAGAGATTTGTAATAATTTGATGAGTGCTTTAGTAAGGGCGGCTCCTCTACTATTTATATAAGTAGGGCATTGTATATATGTTATGGTGTAACATATTACACATGATAAAACTATACAAGAGGAAACATAATATTACCTATTTTACAACACATCCCATAATACTCTATTTATAGAAATTTATAAAGGTTCTGAAGTTTTTTCTCAATATTACATAACATTATTTTATTGGTTGAAAATTATTTATGAGATTTTGTGTATATATATATATGATAAGAGATATTAACCTTTCACTTTCTAAGAAATATATAAAGTTTTATTTATTTTTTAGATAATTTATTTTATTTTTATAAATAAAAATAAAATTAAAATAATATATGATGAAATTTGATTGGTGTATTGTTTTTTAATACACTCTTTCCCACCACAAATGAGAGGTTACAATACAATTATCGAGCATGGCCCAAAAACCAAGCAAGGTGACATAGTGATGAATTGTTTTTTTGGTTTTTTTTTATAATTAATATGGATATTTAAGTTAATTTTATAAATTCTAAAATTAACAGCTATATCTTATATACCTAGAATTTTTATTTTTTTGTCATATGTAACATATGGCAGAGACGTCAGCGATTACCATCATTAATTTGTTGCCTCAGTGAATGGCGAGAAGACAACACCACATGATTATTTATATACAAGTACAAGACAGCTTTGAGGAAAAATCTTACGTGCTGCCGTCAATGGCAAGAAGACAAAACCACATCTTTATATATAAGAACACCAATAATTTATCTTATTATTAGTAGTAGTGATCTAAGATCTGATACATTTTGAGACAGCGGGAATGAACAAGAAATTCAAGAGGACTAATATTTTAAGAAATAAAAAACTTTCAGCGTGCAACCAATTTTGTTGCTAAAAGTCAAGATTGTGTGCGCATTTGGAACATTATTTGAAAAATACTGAAAAGTAATACTTATTTATGGTCACAAGATAAATTTTTTCAGCTTAATGCAGTGCATTGCCAATGCAGAAACGATAAGAAAGAAGATCTGCCACTAGGATTCTAACATGTCTGCTTGCATGCAAGAACTTTCACCAACGCTTCCAAGTTCCCAAAGGAGGAACCACCAGGCCTAGTGACTTCCTCCGCTTTGGTTTTCCATTCCATTGCCTTCCTCTTCATATCCTTTCCCTTCTCTCCCTCCATTAACTCCCTCACAAGTTTCTCCACTTCGTCTCTTTTCACGTTGTTATCAATCTGCAGGCCAATACCCCATTCAGTGCAAGCAAACATACAGTTGGTCTGTTGATCAGCAAAAAACGGCCAACAAATAAGTGGCACACCAGCACAGATAGAATCCATTGTAGAATTCCACCCCATGTGACATAAAAACCCTCCAATGGAAGGATGCTTCAAGACTAGTTCTTGAGGACACCAGTTTGCTAACATGCCTCGCTTCTTCGTTTCAGATACAAATTCAGATGGCAACATCGCAGATTCGCCTTCAACTAGGTCAGGCCTTATAATCCATAAAAAAGGTTTATTGCTGTTGGCTAGCCCCCAAGCAAATTCCATCATTTGCTGTGGTGTTATTACAGTGATGCTACCAAAATTTACATAAACCACTGAGTTGGGTTCTTTTGAATCAAGCCACTCAATGCACCCAGGCTCTTCTTTCCAAAGATTTGAACCAAAATTTTTCAGATTACCGTTTGGAAACTGATCAACAAGCAATTGAAGAGGACCGAGAGTGTAAATTGGAGGAAACATTGTGGAGAGAGCATCCAAAACATCTCGTTCGAAGGATTCAAATGTGTTAAAAATGACAGCAGAAGCTCTTGAAGTTCTTTCTATTAGTGTTATAATCAAATTGATTTCGTCCACGTCTGCAGTTGTAACTAAACTTGGAAGATCCCTCAAACGGATATTTTCCTTTCCTGGAATCCATTCTATAGCTGTTTCTAAGAATTCATTTGTTAGATAACTCACATCTGCAAACAAAAAACATGCAGTATAAGTTGAAGTAAATACCATGCATTTTACTAAGATTCACAAGACAATCTTTCGAGTTTCGTTTAAACAGATACCTTTAACAGGTATTAAGCCTCTTTCAAAAAGTGAACGACATTTTGAGTAGCCCAAAACACCACAGGCGCTAGGAGTCCAAAACAGTGCATCAGGAATTCCAAATTCTTCAGCTGCATCAAGAGTGAAATTCATTACAGCGTCAGAGACAATACATGTTACCTGGGGTATAACACTGGAAGAGTTGAGTTTGGCAATAAGATCACGAAATGGGGCTAAGCAAGTCTTGGAGGTGGAGTAACAAAGAGTCAAGATGTCTTGAGTGGAATCAGCATCTGATGGTGGAAGACCATCAGGGATAGTTTCGAATTGAAAGTCTGGCAAGCCATCAAGAGAGCTGGCGCCTCTAGACCTGAGTAAGCGTCTGTGGTTATATTCAGTATTAACAAAGGTGATGTGAAAGCCATTGAAGTGGAGGATTTTTGCTAGTTTGAGCATTGGGTTTATGTGGCCTTGGGCTGGAAAAGGGACGCACACAGCATGAGGTTTATCAGCCATCTCTCTCTCTCTC
>Ga0325402_1006809_pt1 | contig 10833 bp, 7 predicted proteins | sample PopdelMetagenome_22_FD_207212 | JGI IMG/M metagenome (GOLD analysis project Ga0325402, IMG submission 207212) | Populus deltoides microbial communities from Bellville, Georgia, United States - Xylem-PdKOR-R3 | ecosystem: Host-associated > Plants > Phyllosphere > Stem > Wood/Secondary xylem...
GAAGTAAAACAGGCGCTCCAAGAAGTTTACAAAGGGATTTGTGCAATTCATACTAGTGAACATATGATGGCTAGGTAAATGTAAAGGTCAGGTTATTTTTGAATGACCATGGAAAGGGATTGTATAGAATATGTCAAAATGTTATAAATGTCAAGTCTATTCTGATAGGATAAACACGCCTTCACCTCCTCTATTCAATTTGACATCTTCATAGCCATTTATAATGTGGGGAATCAATATGATTGGGCCTGTCAATCCAAAAGCCAACAACTAACATCAGTTTATCCTAGTGGCCATTGACTACTTCATAAAATGGATGGAAGATAGTTCATATGCTCATGTAACCTAAAAGGTAGTGAAGAGATTCATTGAATAAGATTTAATTTGTCGATATGGAGCACCTAAAAAGATGGTGACTAATAATTCTCAAAACTTCAATGGAAGAATGATAGTAGAGCTTTGCGTAAAATGAAAAATCAAGCACTCAAATTCATCTTGATACAGGCCAAAGATGAACGATGCTATAAAAGCTACCAACAAGAATATCAAGATGATAATGCAGAAAATGGTATTCACGTTTAAAGACTGGCATGAAATTCTCCCTTTTACTTTGCATGCCTATCGCACCATAATAAGAACATCTATAAGAGCTACACCTTATTTCTTGGTTTATGGGATGAAAGTATTAATACAGCTAGAAGCAGAAATCTCATCTCTAAGGGTACTAATAGAATCAAAACTTAAGGAAACTGATTGGGTCAAGATGAGATACGAGTAGTTAAATCTTATTTGTGAAAAGAGGTTAGTTGCAATCTGTCATCACCAGTTGTATCAAAAAATAATGGTTAAAACATATGACAAGAAAGTCAGACCTAGGGTATTTCGGGAAGGAGATCTAGTGCTGAGAAAGATCTCACCTCTACCCGGTGAAGATCAAAGTAAGTGGGCACCCAACTACGAAAGCCCATAAATAGTGAAGAAAACATTATCTGAGGGAGCTCTGTTATTGATAAGAATGGATGGAGATGACTTGCCTAGGACTGTGAACTGACTCTGTAAAGAAATATTATGCATAGAAATATTAAGCTCATTCTCGTTATATTTTGTGTATTTTGCAAATGATCTCAAAAGGTTCAACAAAAAAACTTTTTTCAAAAATCATTTTCTCTTAAACAAAGGTTTTCAAGATTTGACTTTGGCTAACAATTTCAAGAAAAAACTTAATGATCTGTCAAATGCAACAATTCACCTAACAACTCCCTATGAGATGAATAAATACCTAGAAGCCCAAATAGATGACTCAACCATCAAAGTTTATTATGCAAGATCTGCATGAAACAAAAATAATGAAGTTTCCATGGGTTATGTACTCATAAAACAATTCCATGCAAATAGCTACATTAATGAGGTCAAAATGTATCAGTCCTGACCAACCTTGCTTGAAATGAGGAAAGGCTATTTTTTATATCATTTAGAGATAAATATGTCCCTTATAGTCCTAATTTAAGCTGAAGTTGAGTATTTTTCCATTGTAAGATAATTCTGGCTAGGATCACATCTCACATTAGGGGCAAGGAAATAAGAATTCCTATTTCATGGCCTGCAGCATAATCTCCAAGTGTGATAAGGATTCATTAATGTTCTAAAATCCTTACATGATTCCTTATTCATCCTAGCTACACAATGAAAGAATGGTCAGTGGTATTTAATATCAGATTGGTTAGCTTATTTTAGGGAGTTTTTTAATCCTACAAAGAAGGTTAAAAAAAGACAACAAAGGTTTCCATGTTTTAAGAGTATTCTTTAAAGTTATAATTAATTATCCTAGACAAACAAGGAAACTAAAGGGGAGGCAACTTCAACAATCAATTTCCTAGCTTTTTAGATATTTAGTGGCAAAAAAGATCCTAGTGTTTCTAGGATGAAAATTTCATTCATGACATTATTTAAAATTGAAAAATTATCTATCTTAAGTTATTTTGTTTAATTAGGTATAACAACTTTAGTTTATGTGTCAAATTTGTTATTTTTATTATTTTCTTCATATTTGAGCTTAGTTAACATAATTTGTTTTTAGTTATGATCCAAGACTTGTTTGGATCAAGGTGTGAGCTTACTAGTAATGGTTTTGGGTACCAACTGATGTAAACCTCGTGATCACGTGGTCACACAACCTACAATTAAGATTAAGATTTGATCTTGAAAAGCTGAAAGAGGTCTGATAGGAGTGTGACACAATGGAAACCTCCCCCAAAACACCAACACTATTGGAATGAAGTTGAATGATACTACAAAGCCAGTTAATCTTTAAGAAGTCAAATTTGGTTCGTTCAATAACCAAATAATGCAAGAAGCTCTCTTACACATTAAAACTGAATAGTTCAGAAGAATTATTCATCAATGGCTATCAAAATGTTCATGCAAATCTCATATGTTTAAATAGTTCTGAAAAATTAATCCTAATAGATCTACCCTTGTGGGCTAAATTAATCCGTATACAAAAACTGACCCAAAACCTTTATTATTAAGCCTAAACCCTGATCCAAACAAGACTTGGATTCTAGTTAAAAACAAAGTATTAATTAAGCCCAAACAAGCCTTGGGTTGTAGTTAACAAAATAAAAATAAAGCCTATAAATTCTAAGTCTTTATCCGTCGTTAGAAGAGAAGAAGAAAAGAAAACATTGTAGGTCTGATGAAAGACTTATTTATAGCCTATAATGTTGCCCAATAATCCTAAGAACTAAAAAGGTTGTTGCCCCTTTAGTTTCCAAGTTAGAATTGAATTCTAGTCTCAGCCTTGTATTTATCCTTCTTCTGAAAGGAAAATAATGTTGCCTTTAAAGCTCCTCTTTGCCACCTCTTGGTATCCTTCCAATATTAGAAAACATAATTAATTTATTGAATTATTCTTCTTGGATAACAAGGAGACTGTGTCGGCCATGTGTTTCCCAAGTCAGTTTGGATTCCTTTATTTCCTCTATTGTGTTTTTTCCTCTAGTGACATGGAAATAAAATAAAAATAATAAATTATAATATTTAAAGGAAATAATCAATGTTCCCATACATAATAAAAAAATTCAATACTAATTAGGACTTCACAAAACACATGGAAACATCACATAACAAGGTTGGCTGAAACTTATACAAAATTTGCAGCTTTATTGTCGAAACTTTATAACCTAAATAAAGGTGGATTAGGCCGCTTTTGCACATGGATTAAATGTACTAAGGCCTCCTTTTGATGCTTCAAAGGATCCCCAAGTTCATCTTTGGCCAAAACTTATACAACCAGTCCATTCAATGCTTCTTTTAATTTCCTTATTTTAGACCTTGTGATGGGCCCATTTGGAATATATAATGGGTCCTTGGTGTTTGTGGGCTAGTCCATATCATCCCCTATCTTCTCAAAAAGATTTGACCTCAAATCAAAACCTATATCAAACTAAGTAATATCAGCAACATTAAAGGTAACACTAACACCATACTTACTTGGAATATCAGCTTTGTAGGCATTGTCATTGATCCTGTCTAAAACTTGGAATGGACCATCACCACGAGGCTGTAACTTTGATTTCCTATATTTAGAAAATCATTCCTTACACATATGCATCCAAACCCAATCACCGGGTTGGAAAACAATCTAGCATGGCAGTTCCAGTGGCGGATTTCTGGGAGGGAGAAGGGAAAGGTTGAAGATGATGGTTTGCTTGTTCTAGAAGGGCGGCAGTAATGATGAGGAAGAGAAGATGAAATGGGCAAAATAGTTTCCCCGGGGTGACGACAGTTGGTCTAGGTTAATTGGGTGTAAGGTTTTTTTGTATTATTTTTTTTTATCTCCCTCATAAATTCTCCTCAAATCCCCATCCTCCCCATTTTAATTATATGTGTAACCACTTATTTATAGGTGGAAATCTTTTTTTGGCTTGAAGCAAAACAAACCAAGATCAACCATTGAATTTCAAGAATAAATCATGACCATTCATGTGCTAACTTGGAGACAAAACAAATAAAAAAAGACCATTGGATTAAGAGAATACAACCTATTCATTTTCTTTATTTGCAGTTGAACTCCCTCATGGAGTTGTCTCACTATCTTTGTTTTCTTTTCACCATCTAAACTTACCCTTTTTTTCCAAAGGTAAAGAAATTAAGTCTATAGGTTTTAGTGGATTAAACTCATAAACAATTTCAAAAGGAGAAAAGTCAGTAGTCAAATACATAATTCTATTATAAACGAACTCAACAAAAGAAAAGCATTCTTCCTAACTTTTCAGATTCTTTTGAATAATAACACGCAAAAGTTGGGATAAAGTTTTATTCACTACCTTTGTTTGCCCATTTGTTTGAGGATGACAAGTTATCAAAAATAAGAGTTTTGTTCCCAACTTTCCCTACAAAGTCTTCTAAAAGTAGCTAAGGAACTTAACACTCAATTTGAAACTATACCCCTAGGAATACCATGCAAACATACAATCTCCTTAAAGAACAAGTTTGTGATATGAGATGCATCATCAATTTTATGGAACACAATGAAATGTGTCATCTTAGAAAATCTATCAACCATAACAAAAATAGAGTTTCTATTTTTATTTTTTTTACTAAGGTAAATTTAAAATAAAGTCCATAGAGATATCTGCCTAATATTTAGTGGGTACAGGAAATGGTGTATATAATTCATACGGTTATACTCTAGATTTTGTCTTTCTACAAGCAATGCATTGTTCATAGATTTGTTGCACATCCTTTTTCATCTTTGGCTAATAGAAATGTCCATGTAATATATCCAAAGTTTTACAACCCCAAAATGACCTATTAAATAACCCTTATGTGCTTCACGAACAACCAATTCATGCAAAGAACTAGCATAAATATACAATCAATTCTTTTTTAACTAGTAACCATCCATCAAATAAAACTTACCAAAAGTTGAAGGTCCACATGCATTATATATTTCGAGAGTTGTATCATCTTCTTTGTGGGTTGCTTAACCACGTGATCAAGAGGTTCGCATCAATCATAGACTTAATTGAAGAAATCCAAAACCAATAAACCAACTAAAAAAGGCATGTGATTATAGGGGCTAAAATTGAGCAAATCAGGGGGCCAAATTAAAGAAAAGTGAAAGTTTGGTAATCAATTGAGGGTTCAAATGCATAAATGAGAAACTGAGGACTAAGATGAAAATGGTGTTGAACTTTAGGGCTGATGATTGAATTTGACAAGGAGAAATTACATGAAATTAAGAGTTCGGGAAGTAATTGGGGGTGCAATTAAAAACAATTAGAAGAAAAGGAAATAAAGTGAAAATTTTCAAATCCTAAATTTAGAAACCCTAATTTATAGGGTTTAGCTTAGGTGACGCGTCGTTCAGCCACTGTTTAGCATCTTTTTCAGCAGTTTTGGCTAATTAAGTAGACACTTTCAAGCAAATAAATGTGGCATTTTCGACCACCTTTGGGGCTATAATCACCATTATTCAATTGAGAAATACCCCCTCTATAAAAATTAGCTACACTCATCAAAAGTTTACATCTCATTTTCTTCAACGAATTCAATAAAATCTTATCTCCAATGAACCATCACTGCATTTTCAAATTCTATGCTAATCAGGTTGGTACTTTCAAACGAATAAATATGGAGCTACAAACTTTCAAATTGAGCAAGGATGAATCAAAATGAAAGGTATGTTTCTCCTCTACCAAGATCAAGTGGTTTACGATGATGTTTACATCGAAGTTGCTTTGACAAAGCCTTAAAAATGGATAACTCAGTCATCAATGGTCGTGATACCCATTTTGCAAAACCATTAATTGTTTCATGTGTTCACACTCCAAGCCTTCTCAGTGGGTTCTTATCAAGGTCTAGCCAAGTTTCTCTCAAGATAAAAAGGCAAGAAATAAGCTTCTTAGTCTTCAAGTTTGAAAAAACAACCAAAACTAAGTTTGTTGCAAAACCATCATTGTAAAACCAACATAAGTGCAGAGCTCACAACTGTAACACGTACCCAAAAACTCTCTTATTTTGATTAAAATGCTATACTTTAATGAAAGAGAATCAATTTTTTATTAAACCCTAGCTTGTAACTCTATAAAAACCCCCTGGAAAATCAGAGCATGAGGAGAAAAAAAGGAAAAAAAGTTGATAAAAAAACTATAAGTGTGAAAGTTTATGATCCTAGCACAAGGATTCCTTGAGCTTTGAAAGGGAATCAAGCTTGTAGAAGCAATACTTGACCAAAAAAAAAAAAAAGAGGGTAATAGCAATTCTAGAAGCTTAAAGGTATACTTTCTAATCTAAAAATAGAGTCCATATGGCCTACTTGAGTGCTTTTTATTATTATTTGGTCTACTTTTATGGTTACAAGCATGGAGATGAGATTTAAAATGCTTGGCAAGTAATATTGTGGTTTCCCCTTTTGTTACCATGATATTTTGATTCTGTTTTATAAGCTTTTTCCTGATTTTTTTTTATGTTTTAGGTATGATAAAAAAATCTTCTATTTAAGTTGTTTTTTTTCAAAAAAAAATGTTATTTTAGTTTAACTTAAGCAATGCATATTAAAGCAATAATGTTTATACTGGATTTGCTAGGTCTGTTCATGACCAAAATGAGTCTACAAATCCAATTTTGAATCCATATTGCATGAGCATGTAGGTTGTTTTAGTTTGATGGTTTTTTTATTTGATATCTCTTGAATGATTTTGATGATTTGAGATTGTTTGTTGGTTCTTTTGATTCAAAGATGCTTGGTTATGGTAATGTGGTTTGTTGGAACTAAGAAGACATGTTTTAAAGGTCTAAAATAACATTTCTACGTTTGACTTTGTCTAGTTTTATTTTTAGGCCTTTTATGGGTTCTAAGGCAGTGTTCTTCGTATTCTTGGGAAGAATATTGCCTTAGCTTTATGACTTGAACTAGTTTTCGTCCAGTTTTTTACACAGAAACCTTCAGGCAACTTGATTAGTTAATAATCTAGGGTTTATCTGCATTAATAACATGTTTTTAATAGGTTTTAATCCTTGGGTTTCAGTTTTGAACTAAAATTTTTTTTGACAAAATCATGGTTTTTGAGTGATAATCAAAGTGAAAGGATGCTAGATTATTGATCATTGCATGATTTCAAACTTGTTTGTGTCTTTGGCATGTCCATATCTGGTTTGATTTGGAATCCATTTTGCTAGGTTCATGTTGAATGTTATGTAGTGTTCTTCATGTTCTTTATTTACTAGGTTTTGATTCGTTTTGATAAAGAGTTTTTGAGTTTTTTATGCTTTTTTTAAGTTTGATTCATTTTGGATTATGGTTTAAGTTTCGATTTGATTTTCAGGTCAAACCAATGGACTTTGGTCCGGTTTATAGTCGAATCAAAAGTTTTAGGTCAACTCAGTCGGGTCAAAATTGGATCAAAAGTTAAAACCCTATTTGGCTAGCAAATTTTTATGCTATGGGTTTTTTGGCTTAAGGGTGTATTTGGAAAACTCCCCCCTAAGACTATTTTAACAGTTTTGATTTTAGAAAAAATAGGTTTTTTATCAAATTGGGCCTTAAAAAAAATAATTTATACTTATTGCATACAGCCCAATCCTTACAAAAAATTACATTTTATTTAAAAAAAAATGTTTTTTAGCATTTTTTTTTAAATTGTGTTTCTTTGTATTTTTTTGGATTTTACAACAAGTTTGTAAAAATTCTTTAAGGATTTGGTCAATATTTCAATAACCATAAAATTTTAATTCCTGAAAATCAATGGTCAATATTTTGGTATAAATGTTGGATTACAAGTAGACTGGTATTTAAATATCAGGAGTTGACTTGAAAATTCTCAGAATTATTTTGGATATTCAAAAAGTTAGGAGTATTTTTCACCACAATATACGAGTTGTAGAAAACACTTTCACCTTCCATGATTGGTGAACCCTGTTAGAGCACTTACATGGATTTCTCCCAAAAAGAATTTACCTGGGCATACAAGCTCATAATAAATTTAAAATATCAGATTCATGAGCGTAAATCTTCATGAGCCCATAATCTTTGTCTTGCAAAGGTAGCAATACCTTATCATAAAAAGGTCAAGATAAGACTTAAAACTATGGATTGTGGATTTATTAAATATGCATACAATAGTAGTGGTTGTTGATTTTTTATACATAAGTCAAGTATAAAGAATATTAATTCTAATGCTATTATGGAATTAAGAAATGCTATATTATTTGAGGATATGTTTTTATGGAATGAAATACAAGAAAACCATTCACTTAAAAGAACAATTGAAGCTAGCTCAAGTAATCATCATTAATTAAAAAATGATGAAGTTAAGCTTAGAAATAGAACAAAAATGACCAAAACATTTGGTCCTGATTTTTTGGCATACTTGTTATAAAATGAACCTCAAACCTACTCTAAAGCAATGTCCTATCCAAAAGTTTCTTATTGGAATGAGGCAGTCAATAGTGAAATTGAATCAATTATGAGTAATCATACATGAAAACTGATGGATCTTCCTCCCAAAAATAAATCATCAAGCCAGTGGATCTTTAAAATAAAGATGAAAGTTGATGGTAATATTGATAGATATAAAGCTACACATATTGTTAAAGGTTTTAAACAACAAGGTGTGGAAGATTTTGGCATATATTCATGTGTCAAGAATAACTTCCATACAAACGTTAATAGCCATTACAGCTATTAATAAGTTTGAAATACATCAAATGGATGTAAAAATAACCTTTTTAAAATAATAACATTTATGAGGAGGTTTATATAGAACAACCTGAGGGGTTTGTTGTCAATTGACAAGAAAAGAAAATCTATGAACTTGTAAAATCATTATATCGTTTGAAACAAACATCCAAACAATGACATGAAAAATTTAACAAGGTTATGTTATCAAATAAATTTAAAATCAACAAAGTTGATAAATATGTTTATGTAAAAACAAAAATAAAGGTTATGTCATTGTATATTTCTATGTGGAAAATATGCTTATTTTGAGCAGTAATGTTCACATAATCAAGTCTACTAAAAAAATATTAACTAAACAAGTTTGACATAAAAGACTTGGGTGTTGCGATGTCATACTAGGAATAAATATTTCTAGAACATCTTAAAAAAAATTTGGTTTGTTTTTTTATCAAAAACCAAATAAATAAAAAATGTTCACCTTTATAATTGCTGGAAAATAGGGGCAGTAGTTTTTTTTCTCAAAATTTCAATTTTCAACCCACTTTTTACCCAAAAAAACACTATAAAGACTTTAATAAATTTATTTATGGCCTCAAACAGCCCAAAAATAGGTTCAAACCCCAAAATCAACCCAAAAAAAACAATTCTTGAGCTTAGATCTACTATCTTAGGTGATGCTAATATTTAAAAACAATACCCTAATAAAACTCCTCTTATCAAATAAAACTTATTGACACCAAGATCAATCATTTAGAAGATCAGAATCATTGTCAATCGAGACTCTCTATCATAGAAATCCAATAAGTCTCTCTCTCTCCTCTACCAAACTGGTACTAAAAAATAAAGAAAAACAAAGTTTTACATCAAAATTGAATCTTAGAAAACTCAAGGGACTAGAAAGTGATCATTGGAGAAATTGAAAGACTAAATTAAGCATTTCAAGACAAATTTAAAACCACACTATTTTTTATATCTTTTCTATCCTGATCCTCCTTTTAATTTTACCATCGGTTAGCCAATAAAATACTACTGACCATCAATTTTGCGACAAAATAACTTAATCAAAAGAAATAAAGTTCGTTGATATAAAAAAAAAAAAAAAAAGAGATCCATTGCTTCCATCGTATGTATAACATGCCACTTCAGTGAGGATAGTCTACAAATTATATAACAGCATTTACTACCTCTTATATGAATCATTAGATCAAACATCTTGACTTTCCATTGATAGGTTGCAAGCATATTATTACTTTGCCCCGCTTTCCTTCAGCCTAAAGGTATATTGATTTTTGGGTTCTTCTTCCTACTTTTCTCTAAATCAACATGTGCACCCTCGCATGCATTTACTGACTCTTTTTTCTCCATGCTTTTACTAAATTGTTTGATTACTGTCCTTTAATTAAAGATGTTGGTGCAGAATCATAATCTACCTCATTAATAGGTTATGGGCTTCGCTAGTCTTCTCCCAATAACGCACTTTACTGGCAAAACAACAGCCTACCAGCAGGTCCACGTCTGTACCTGTGCCAACTCATGCCAATATTAGATCGAATGGCCAAGAACTAGACAGTAAAAACATTGAAAAAGACCCAAAAGTCTCAACTTATGCTGGGAACCAATCCATGCGGGCTACTTTTCTTGGAACGTCATAGAACTTTACCAACGAAGTACGATGGCACCCATAACACGTTGTTGAAACTATGATTATCAAAAACTCGAATTTTTTTCTTACTTTAAATTTTGTATATATATATTTCTGTTTTGATGGACTAATGTTAAAATTATTTTTAAAAATTAAAAAAAATTATTTTAATGTAATTTTTAATAAAATAACTATTATCACATTCTCAAAAATCCCTTTAAAATATTATGCAAATCTCGCTTCATTGAAGAAGATGAACCTTGTCCCACAAAATATATGGAACTCCAAGCTGTTTTGACATGATATCGAGTGCTTGAAGGAGTCAATGTTTAAATCCCTCATTAGGGAATTAAATTTGGAAAAAAAAGAATCAGACAATAGTGCCATCATTTGCAAAAGCCAGTTCGCATACAAGAGCAAGATGATCGCTTCCCCATTTCTGCAAGATGAGGGAGAATTAAGGACACAGATTCAAAATGCAGTAAGATAAATTTGAGACTAACAA
>Ga0325402_1006814_pt1 | contig 10828 bp, 10 predicted proteins | sample PopdelMetagenome_22_FD_207212 | JGI IMG/M metagenome (GOLD analysis project Ga0325402, IMG submission 207212) | Populus deltoides microbial communities from Bellville, Georgia, United States - Xylem-PdKOR-R3 | ecosystem: Host-associated > Plants > Phyllosphere > Stem > Wood/Secondary xylem...
TTTAAGTGTGTTTCAGGTTTGTCAGTGTTCGCTGTTTCAGATGATATCTTCTATACTCTATCTTTCTACCTTAGAACATTGAGGACAATGTCTCGTTTTGATTGGGGGGAGAGGGGAGAGGGGAGAGGGAAGAGGGTAGTAGTTGACATTAAAAAAAAAACTAACTTACTAGCTGTTTTTTGCTATTATTAAAACCATTTTACAAAACTGTTATTAGAATGACAGAGTAAGGAGGAATTTTATTAACTCTTGAGACGCATCTTAGTAAATATTTTTATCAAAGTCTATCAGAATACTTCTTGAAATATTCAGCTTTACAAACTCTCGTATTGTTATCACTTAATTCTACTCATATACTCATTTAACAAGTATTCTTAAACCTTCATTTTCACACACACACACACTTTAACGTATGATTGTGGGTTGCACATTGGATTATTACATTATTTATGTTCTTTTGTTAAAGGTAACAACTAAGGGAAATGGATGGTATATAATTTGCAAAGAAAAAAAAAGCCCAAATTGATAATATTGATGATAATAAAAACATATATAAGTTTGGTTTCGTAGGCTCCCTAACCTAAGCAATTAAGACCGAAGGGATGTTTTAACATCTAATACCCTAAAGTCAACTGACTTGGAAGCTATTGGCCCAGTGCTTGTTACATGGGTTAAGGAGAAAAGCTTAAGGAAATTAAACATTGCACTATCTACGTATCAGTATTGGCAACCCGAGTTACTAAGCTCGTAGGGGTGTCTCAACACCTAATGCCCTAAGACCAACTGGTCTGGGAGTCATTAGCCTAAGGCTCATTACATGGGTTAAAGATGCATTATGTTTTATTTAAAAAAGAAAAGAAAACTAATAATAATAAAAAAAAGATAATAATAATCCCAACCCAAATGAGTTAACCTTAGAAAAATATTAGAACAAAATATTGTTTTCTTCTAATAAAAACTCCATCATCTATGTTTTCATACATTGAGCACATAAAAAAAAGGTTTATTAATATCTTATTTCAATAGTATGAAGCATATATATAAATTTAATGAGAGTTTGTTTATTTGGATAGATTAATGAAAGTTGAATGATGAATGTCTTGCTTTGTGGAACTTGCAAATTGTTTTTCTATTTTAATGCTTTGATTACTAGGGATTAGTAATAAGCTGGTTGGGGGTTGTGATTAGTACTTAAAAGTGTATTTTTATCAAGGTTTTATATCATCATTTTGCACTTGAAGTATCAATATCTCCTTAACTATAGCATGTTTTATAATAACAAGTCTGATAATATAAGATACCTTTAATTTATGATAAATATTCATTTCAAATGCAGGCTTATCACATAAATCAAAGGATTGATTGATTGATTGATGAGTTTAACTACTGAAATTAAGAAGACAAAGAGAGGGTTAAGCTTAGAAAAGAGATGCTGGTTGAATTCAAATTGGAACACCATTCGGTTATTGGATCATAACTGGAGCTGTAGAACTTGGATTTAGGTCTGGTTTATATGTATAGAAAGTTAAGACATGGGCCTAAAACTTTCATCTAGAGTCCAAGAATCAAAAAAACCGTTTTCAAGTTCAAATTGTAGCAACAACAGAGGAGTCGGAATCTGTCTTGCAGCCCAGACATTGTTCAGTGGTCAGCCCATATCTCGAGTTCTAGATGTCCATATGACCTCATTCGTGTTTTGTTGGAAAGCTAAGACAATTTCTCAGAACTTTTATGCAGAATATCTGTTCAAATTCTGATGTTAGTAATGACGTTTTCTACAGACAATAAGATAAAGATTGTTACCGATTAAAGAGGTGGCCACCCACTCAACAATTAGTTATCAAATTAATAGTTCTGAATTTTAGCCTATAAAAAGAGGTATTTGCCATGCATTTAGACATCTTGGTTTTCAGATCTTGCTCTCTTTCTTTGTATTTTGTAATGTTCAAGTTTTATTCCATATTATATTTTTCTTAATCTCTTGTTTATGCTTTTCATTTCGTTTACCATACTTATATATATGTTCTTATCTTGTTTTTCTAGCTAAGTTTATTATGTCATGGTGAAAATGTTACATTAATGATGTAAGAATAAGTATAGTATAAACTCAACATGAACTTTAATGTTTGATACTAATATGTTTTGTATTTATTATCTTACTCACTTTTAATACCTTGCTTGTTAAATGATTAATCTAGATTTGTGTTGAACAGCCCATGGTACAACAAATACTTGGCACTTTAATAGCCCAACTGTATGGTATAACGTCACCTGTGCTATGAAATGAACTTGATTTGTTGTTAACATAAGTTATCATCATGAATACCTGACAATATTTACAAGTATTGACATTACTCAAATAAGATAATTAATATAATTATGTTAATAAATTATAATCCAATTGGAACCTCCTTTTTGTGTGGTTTTCAGTTGAATAATAAAAAAAGTTTATATTATACTTATTTAAAATACCATTAGTGGATCCTCTAACCTTGATAATTGTTTTATATTTGTTTAAATCTTTACATCAATATGACATCTCAAAGCTCTCTTCAACTCCTTTTCTGCTATTATCTATTTCTTTATTTGTAGTTTATACAGTAAACCTCCCTGTGCTTCGACCCCGGTCTTACCGGGTTATTTATTACTTAGACACTCCTACACTTGGGAGAAGATATATCAACTCTTTGATCGTGTCACAACTGCACTAAGGACTTGTCTGATTGGTTTAAACTTTATTTGTTTTATTGTTTGCTTATTTATTTTTATTGGTCTGTGTAATTTAATTTTAGCATGCATTTTTATGTATTGCCTATGCATTTTTTTTTCTTTTTATATATTACGCATGCATAAGTATATTAGGTATGAATTAATGTTTTTGTAACAACCCTGAAATTTCAGTTCAAAACAAAGAGCAAGGACTTAATAATTCAATTAAGATTAGGGTAATTTTTTTTTTTTTTGCAATTAATCAAAAATCCAAAAGAGTTTCCTCTGTATTTTTAGGTGCCAAGTTATTGACTCTTCTTCCACAATTTTCAATTATCAATTTTCCTAGTTGTCCTATCATCCAAGACTTCTACCTCTCATTACATTAAATTAGATTTTAATAGAAACATGAAAATTTACTTCTTCCTTTTGGAAATTTTCTTAATATTCTTCAAATTCCTATATTATAACACAATTTATTTCATCATTCAAATATATATATATATATATATATATATATATATATATATATATATATATATATATTGTAAATCTCGAGATAATCAAGGTTGGATTAAGTTAAAGAAAATAAACTAAACTAAAAAAGAAGTGGGGGCAAAACGAATACATTTAAAGAAAATGGGGTCTAAATACAAATAAGAATAATTATAGAGCATAAATACTACTCTTCTTACAAAAAAACAGATCTGCAACTATCGTGAAGAAAGAAGAGAGGGAGTTTGGTATCTATTTTTATAGATCAAGAGAGAAACACCAAATTTCAAGAACCCATCCAAGATTTAGGGTTATAGGTAAAAATAAACACTGGTAGGCAAGGGATTAACAAGAAAAAAATTCAACAAGAAGAGAAGAGGGGAGGGTCGGCTATCATTAGAAAGAAAAGAAGGGATCGAGACCTTGATTCGTATCGGGTAAGATATTCTAAACATGGTCTTATAGGTTGTTTTAAAGTCGATTATGAATTGATGCCTGGATGTTAAATTATAGATTTGAGTTCTCTAACTCCAGATATAGTTAAAAATCTGAGGAGAGGTCAAACAGTAATAGCTGGACGATAACAGTCTAAGAGTTTGTTGATGAGCGATTTTGACTATCTTAGAGGCAAAACTGGGTTCTTTTCAAACATAGAACTTGTAGCCTCATGTCTTATCTTTCTAACGACAAAAATTTTGCTTGAATCGGAGTTCTATAACTCCAGATATAGTTAAAAATCTGAGTAGAGGTCAGACAGTAACAGCTCAAAAAACAGACACTAACAGTCCAAGTGTTTGTTGATGAGCGATTTTGACTATTTTAGAGGCAGAACTGGTTCTTCTCAAATCATAGAACTTGTAGCCTCATGCCTTATCTTTCCAACTACATAAATTTTGAACAAGACAGTAACAGTTAGACAGTGACAATCCAAATATAAAGAAAGGAATGATAACTAGGATTGGACAAAGAAAAACAATAATAATGAGTGAAATGAGAAAAACATAAAGTACTAAGAAATGAATGAAAGAAAGACTTATTGGTTGTTGATATGGTTATTATAAAACATATCCTTGAGTGAGGAAAATTTATGAGATAAACCTGTGATTTGCAGGAGGGACCACAGGCGTGGTGCAGCAGCAGCAGCAGGGGAGCACGAGTAGAGCTTCTATAGCAGGTAGGTGATCCGCACCTATACTTTCTAGTTTAATTCTATGATTTAATAAGTTATTGACGTGAGATGTGAATTACTGAATATTGGATATTAGGAGATAGGAGGAAAGTTTGTGTAATGATGCTGATATTTGGATAGTATTCTTAATGTATGTGTATTCAAGGTGAACGGTTGTTCTGTGAATTTCCAAGTGATGAAATTATAGCCGATAAAGAAAATATGAGAAGTGTGATTTGGGGCGTGAACTAGCATACATTTAGTGTATGTTAGGATCCTGGGTAAGGGGATCACCATGTATTGACTAGCATACATTTAGTGTATGTTAGGATCCCGGGTAAGGGGATCAAGATGTATTGACTAACATACATTTAATGTATGTTAGGATCAGGATCCCGGGTAAGGGGATCACCATGTATTGGTTAGCATATATTTAGTGTATGTTAGGATCCCGGGTAAGGGGATCACCATGTATTGGCTACAATACATTTAGTGTATGTTAGGATCCCGAGTAAGGGGATCGAGATGTATTGACTAGCATACATTTAGTGTATGTTAGGATCATGGGTAAGGGGATCACCTTGCATCGACTCCTACAGGAAGATGATGATAACGATGAAATTGGTATCAATAATGTGTTAAGCGGAAATAATCATGGGTGGTTTTATGAGATCTTGAATGGAGGTTGATAATAAAAGAGGAAATGATTTTTAGTAGTTGAAGGAGAAAGAGTCTCCAATAAGAACCAAAAGGGAGAAGTAAATAAAATATGAATGTATGTTGCCTTTTTAAATTGCCGGATATTTGTATTGTTATATTAATGTGATATTCATATTTCAATAATATGTATTTTATTTTCAGGACCATCGCATGCACGACAGGAGTAGATTCTAGCTTAGGTTCTTTTTTTTTTTGTAATTTAGGTTCTAGGGAGTATACCCTTGTATTTGGTAATATTACAACTTTTATTTAACTTAATTTGTATAATTGATGTTTAAACTTGAATAGATGAATTTAATTCGGTAGTTTATATAACTATGTTCCATTAAGTATGTTTATATCTTTAACCATCCATAATAATAATTGTTGTACAATGTATATCATTAACATTGTGGTGGATATGGATGGTGATGTTTGTGGAATTGAGACCCAGGATGATTGGGCTGAATTGAGTTGGAGATGTGATATATTAGAAGTGTAAACAGGTCGTATGTCGATAACTTGGGATCTCCCGGTATAGAGGGGACTTAGTCGAAATTTCAGTAAATTTTAATATGAAAACCTTGAAAATATATATATATATATATATATATATATATATATATATATATATATATGTGAAGAAGTAAATTTTCATGTTTCTATTTAAATCTATTTTTTTTGGTAAATGAAAGAATAATTGGAAGGATTTTATTTATTGCTTGTGTTAATATAGAAAATAGAATAATGATATTAGTTAAAGTTTGATATGAATGAATAAACTTGATTAAGGCGTATGAGTGAGAAAGAGTATATATATATATTATTTGTTCTTGGCCGAAATTTAAACTAAAGGAAAATATAAAAATTTCATATTCAATATTGTCTTCCATACAAGGCTTTGTACGGAACCATCTCCACAGTTGCCTGATAGCTATTATTATACGTAAACTCTATTAATGATAGATGAACCTCCCAGTTGCCCCTAAATTCTAATATGTATGCCCTCAACAAATCTTTCAAGGTCTAAATTGTTCTTTCTATCTACCCATCAGTTTGAGGTTGAAAGGCTCTTGTCCCTAAAGCCCGTTGTATGCTTAGCCACAATTGAGATATGAATCTAGGATCCCGATCTGATACTATAGACACTGACACTCCATGCAATCTTATTACTTCATTTACATACAATTTAGCCAGCTTATCAACTGAATACGTCATTCTTATAGGCAAGAGAGAGCATACTTGGTTAATCTATCCACTATGACCTAAATAGCATCATTGTCTCTTTTCCCTTTAGGCAGGCTTGATACAAAATCTATAGAGATGTCTTCCCACTTCTATTGAGGTATCAATAACGTTTGTAAAGGCTCTGCTTGTTTTTGGTGCTCCACCTTTACTTGATGGCATACACCACATTTGACCATATATTTAGCTACTTCTTTCTTTATATTTGGCCACCATTAGTATTCCTTTAAATCTTGATACATTTTAGTACTCTCAGGAAGAGTCGCAAATCTAGACTCATGTGCTTCTTGCAACACTTCTCTCTTTAGCGTTTCATCATCAGGTGAATACATTCATTTTCCAAGCACTATCATTCCATCCTCCAAGATTTGGAAGGAAGTCTTAACTCCTAACTTCACTTTGTCCCTAATTTTATCAGTTTTATCATCATTTTATTGTGCTTCTAATACTTTATCTTGGAGTGTCAACCTTACTTGCAATTGAGATAATATAGAACCTTCAGGTCCAACTTCTACCTTAGCATTTATCTTCCTCAACTGAAACAATTCTCTTTCATCATTGTCATCCAACTCAACATCTATCATCTTATTTTTACGGCTAAGGGTATTTGCAACCACATTTGCTTTCTTTGGATAATATTTTATTATACAATCATAATCTTTAATTAACTCCACCTAATATCTTTGTCACATATTCAATTGTTTTTGCGTCATCAGATACCTCAAACTCTTATGATTGGTAAATATTTGGACTCGGGATCTATACAAAAAATGTCTCCATACTCTGAGAGAATATACAACAGCTTCCAATTCTAAATCATGCACCGGATAATTAATCTCACGAGTTTTCAGTTGACTTGAGGCATAGGCAATCACCTTATTGTGCTGCATCGAAACAATACCCAATCCTTTTCTTAAAGCATCACTGTAAACTACAAATCATTCAGTTCCAAATGGAAGGGCTAACACATGTGTTGTTGTTACTCTTTTTCTTAGCTCTTGTAAACTTTATTCACACTCATTGGTTCATTCCTATTTTGTCTCATTCTGTGTCAGTCTAGTTATTGGGATAACTATAGTGGAGAATCCTTCAATGAATCTCTTATAACATCCTGCTAATCCAAGAAAACTATGAATCTCAGTCATATTTGTAGGTCTCTCCCATTTTAATACCGCTTCAACCTTTTTAGGATCTATTAATATTTCTTCAGCTGATATAACATGTCCAAGAAAAACTACTTTTAACCAAAACTCGCACCTACTTAATTTAGCATACAATTGAAACTCCCTCAAGGTTGATAACATTTGTCTTAAATGTTTTTTATGTTTCAAATACGAATTGGAATAGACCAAGATGTCATCTATGAACACTATCATAAACTTATCTAGATTAGGTCGGTAAACCCGATTCATTAAGTCCATAAATATTGTTAGTGCATTTGTTAACCCAAATGGCATTACTAGAAACTCATAATGTCCATACTGAGTCCTAAATGCAGTCTTTGCCATATCTTGTTCCTTGATTCTTAATTGATAATACTTGGATCTGAGATTTATTTTCAAAAATACCCTGGCTCCTTTAAGTTGATCAAATAAATCATTTATCCACGGGAGTGGATATTTATTTTTTACTCTTGCTCTATTTAATTGTTTGTAATCAATATAGAGTATGAGGATCTCATCTCTCTTCTACACAAATAATACTGAAGCTCTCTAGGACGAATTACTTGGACGGATGAATCCTTTATCCAGTAATTCTTGTAGCTAAATCTTTAACTCAGCTAATTCGGCAAACGCCATTCTACAAGGTGGTTGAGCAACAAGTGTTGACCAGGGTAGTAGATCAATGGAAACTTCCACTTCCTTATCTGGTGGTAACCCTAGTAATTCATCTAGGAACATGTGTGGAAATTCTTTTAATGTAGGGATGTTTGTCAACTCTCCAGTTTTCTCTTTCGAATCCAACACATAGGCAAGGTAAGCCTCATATTCCTTTTTAGTAATCTTCCTTGCAGTCATAACCAAGATGATGCAATTCGGTAAGACATTCATTTCCCCTCTAAATATCACTTTCATCCCATTCGATCCTTGGAAAGTCATCATTTTTACGTAGCAGTCCATTTGAGCCTCATTAAAACTTAATCAATCCATGCCTAGTATCATCTCAAAATCCTATAATTCTAGGGGAATTAAATCTACTTCCAACTTGAGCCAATCTATGATTGTGACTAAATCAATGATTGTGACTTCACTTGAAGGAGTACTTATCGTAAATCCTCTTTCTACCCTGTTAGGTCCTTTTCCTAATTTTCCCATAATTTTATTAGCCACAAATGAATACGTAGCCCTAGGATCAATCAATGAATTTACAAGTAATGAGTTTAACTACAAAGTACCTGCTACTTTGGGTCTGTTACCCTGTGCCCAGGGCCGACCTCTATTTGGGAAGCCATGACCTCCTCTTATATCATATGAAATACTTTACCCTGGGTCTTGTCACCCTACACCTTGGGCCGACCTCTATTTCCACTGGCCCCCTACTATGCTGGCTTACCCGGTTTATCCACAGTGACATATTGTTGCTGGCTTTGGGTCTGTTGCTTTTGTCCCTGTATGAACTCAACTATCCATGGACAATCCCTACGAATGTGTCCCTATCCTCCACAATAGTAACATCCTCTACTTAATCAAGAGCAATCACGCCATCTATGCCCCTCAGCTTTACAAATATTAGGGGTGAGCAAAAAAACCAAAAAGCTGATTAAATCGAGAAAACTGGAAAACAATTAACTGAAAAAACCGAACCGTGAAAAAAACCGATTAAAATTTTGAAAAAACTGACCGGTTCGGTTCTGTTTGGTTTCCATTTTATAAGCCTAAATCCAAAAAAACCGAACCGAATCTAAACCGAAAAAATTCAAAAAAACCCTAGTCAAACAGAAAAAAACAAACCAAAACCAAAATAACCGAGCCAAACCGGAAAAAACCAAGCCAAAACTGAGCCAAATTGAAAAAATCAAGCCAAATCGAAAAAACAGAGCCAAACCGATTTGAACCGGTTTTTGTCCTAAAAAACCAAACCAAACCAAACCCAAACCGGTTAGTTTGAATCAGTTTCGGTTGTTTTTTTTTTTAAATTCAGTTTGATTACTTTTTTTGATAAAAACTGAACCGAACCGAAAATAATCACCCCTAACAAATATAGCATCGCCCTGGTGACACTGAACAATCCCTCAGATGTCTCTGCTTGCATTACACATAATGAGGATAAGATAATGTATTTAGTCCTGATGCCCCTCCGGCAGAGCCTCCCTAAGAATGTGGCTGTCTACCAACAATCCCAGTAGCAGTACTCTAAATAGGCCTAGACACTACTCCTCCCTTCCTCCTAAACCGATTTAACTATCCCTTATCCTTTTTAGAAAGGGGAGATTTACTCGAGGAAAAATCGATATCCTTCCTCTTACCCATCTTTGCCTGACTCTGCTGCCCTTCAATTATACGTGCCTTAAGGGCTTGGGTTGCCTCTATAAGCTCTCTGATTATCCTAAATTTAAGTCTTATTAAGCCCTGTCTCGAATCCTGGCTTAATTCATCTTGGAGTCTGTCAATCATGTACTATTCGGTGGGAACAAACTGTTGAGCAAACATAGAGAGATCATGAAATCTCTTTTTATACTCAAGTATTGTCATACCCTCTTGCCTCAAACCTAAAAACTCTTGCTCCTTCACCTTCCGATGATATGATGAGTAAAACTAATTCTCAAACTGAACCTTAATTTTAGCCCATGTCTAAGACCCCATAGGCCTCCTACACCGCAGTAAATAAGTGGTATAATTTACTTGTAAATCCTCTGGTACCCAAATCTGCTCCATAATGTCATCTATTGTATGTAGCCATATGTCTGCTATCTCAGCATCAGGCTCTCCTGAGAATGAGTCACATACCAACTCTCACATACTCTTTACTACCTGAACTAGTGTAACCACATTGTTCACCGGTGAAGGTTTAACTTGTGTTGGTGGTGCCACTGAGGGTGTCGACACTGGTACCTAAGGCATCGTCTCCATTATAGCTATCACAATTTGGGTTATAAATATCGAATCAGAATATGGTGTAGGGGTTATCACTGACACCGTTGTTGTTAGAGGAGGCACCTCTCTTAGATGAGGTGCTGCAGGTATATGAGAGGTTTAATCCTCCAAAGAATTCTCTCTCTCTCTCTCTCTCTCTCTATGCTCTAACTCAGGATCTTGACCCCGTTCCAACGCTGGAGAGCGATCCACCATCTCACCTTGCCTTAAGTGCAGTAGCATGAACCAATGTGATACTTATTAGATTCCAATTCAATTTCTGAACCCTGATTAGAGCTCTGATACCAATTGTAACAACTCTAAAATTTAAGTTCAAAACAAAAGGCAAGAATATAATAATTTAGTTAAGATTAGGTTTTTTTTTGCGTCAATAAAAAATCCGGTAGAGTTTTCTCTGTATTTTTAGGTTCCAAATTAG
>Ga0325402_1006815_pt1 | contig 10827 bp, 5 predicted proteins | sample PopdelMetagenome_22_FD_207212 | JGI IMG/M metagenome (GOLD analysis project Ga0325402, IMG submission 207212) | Populus deltoides microbial communities from Bellville, Georgia, United States - Xylem-PdKOR-R3 | ecosystem: Host-associated > Plants > Phyllosphere > Stem > Wood/Secondary xylem...
TTTGTCTTGTTTATTTATAACTTTTAAAAGTGTGGATATTCGTGTTTATTAACGATATCTCTAAGGATCTAAAACCATCAACGACTTTTATAGAGGCATAAAAGTCTCATGATGAGGGTGGAGAGATAGGATGTATTGATATTTGAGTTATTTGAGGTATTAGGCTTATTTTATATATGTGTGTGTGTGATTTTTTTATATTTATGTGTTATGTATTTTCAAGCCCATTTTAGGCTTATTGTGTGTTTCTTTGTCGATTTTGATATGTTCTTAATATATGTTTTGAACCATTATTAATGGTTTTTTTTTTTTAAAAAAAATCATCCTTAGTGTCAAAATGTTTTTCAAAGTAGAAATTTCTACATAAAATGTTTTGGAGTTTGCTTTAGTGTCAAAACCTTGTATTTAGTTATACTTTTAAATCACAACGAAGACTAGTATGTGTTTTTTTTTTAATTATTGGGATATGTCTTATAATTTTTTGAAAAATTCAATAATAATCTCATGTTGAAATTGTATTTCAGCTTTTTTTTTTATTTTCAACTTTTCTTCCTTTTTTTTTTAATTTTTCCCTTTTAATTTTAATTTTTTAATTTTTCATTAGGGCCTACTCTTTGTCAAGTCTTAATTAACCAAACTCATCCTTGCCAATAGTGAAGTCACCCAATAGACTAACCAGTAAACTAAATTAAGAGTAGACACTGAAATAAAAAGATAAAAAAATCAAAATTCTAGTAACTGAAATAGAAAAATTAAAGAAATGGCATTTAATTAAAAATAATAAAAGAATGGGTATTAAATATGTTGTTTTTTATTAGAAATTCAGGTGACGATGATGATGAAATATTTAAAGCCAAATATATATATATATATATATATATATATATATATATATATATATCTTTTTTTTTAAAATAGCTCATGTAGAGTTTTAATCTCATGTATGTACATCTACGATCTTCTCTTGGAAATTAATATAACAAAGACATGGCGTGATTATTATTATTATTGTCATTTTGCAAAAAGAATTTCCATTATTATGAAACTTGAGAGAGAAGAGGGCTCTTTTTAGAGGTGATCATTTTTGGTTCGGTTCGGTTTTTTCCCAAAAAATACAACCAAACTTAAAAAAAAAAGACCCGAAACTGAACCGAAATCGGCCCAAACCGACCGGTTTTGGTCCGGTTTTTTATCCAAAAAACTGGAAATATGCATTTTTTTGGACTTTTTTTGGCTTTATTGGCACAGTGTTACCATGAAAAAAAATTAAAGCTTCTCCATTGTAGCAGGATGCATAGCAACCACAGAGTTTCATCATTGATTGCCTCATCAACAACAAGACAATTGACAGACTTCTTTCGCTCTAAAATCGCAGTCAAAAAATCTTTCTTACCACTTTTCCTATAATTATTTACGCATAAACAAGTTTGGTTACCCCACATTGAAGACACTAAATCAAAACCCAGTAACCAAAAACTCAATGAGTATATAGTGTAAGAAATCCATTCTTGATTCTTTCAAAATACAGTCAAGGCAAATAAGCTCATAAGAATAAACCAAACAAGTAACAACAATCATTCTTCAAAAAACAAAAAAAACAAAAAACCTCATATATTAAAAAAGTTATGGGTTTTTCTGTTTACTTATAAACAAACTAACAATCACATCATAAGCAAAAGAAAAAAAAAAAGGTAGATGAAACTTGAAACATACAGGTCAGTGGAAGAGGAGGGCTGGCTAGAGCTTGGATCCTCCATTGATTTTGAGATTTTGCTAGGGTTAATGAAATTGAGAGTGGTCGTCTAAATTTAAATGTTTGATTTGCCTGTATTCTTCTCTCCTGGGGCTGGGGGTGTGAATATTTATATTATATATTTGCAGTGTTAGAGGTGGGGTTAGCAGAGAGGGAAAGGGGGCGACAGATGCTTTTGCTTTGGCAGTTTGTTAGGGTTAGGCAAGAGGGGGGCAAAAGTTTGTATTTATACCAGTAGAAGTGGTGCTTACTGGTTAGGGACCTTTTTTTTTAACCGGTTCGATTCGGTCCGGGTTAACCGGTTTTTGCATTATAAAACCGAAAACCGAACCTAATCGGGATTTTTTCTAAATATTCTAATTGGTTTAATCAGTTTTTTTTCTAGGTTTGGTTTTTCCAATTAATTTTTTATCTGTTTTCTCGGTTTATTCGGTTTATCAGTTTTTTGAACACCCCTAGCTCTTTTGGTTCGGATAAACATATCCATTGTCAATGTGTGATGGACATCAAATAGCGTATAAACTAGGATAATTTTTTTTCAATAAAAAAATAATTATACATGTTTCTTTGACATTTTTCTTTTAATAAAAAAAACTTGAAGTATAAATTGAAAAGCTTGTGCATGCATTTAACTAAATAAATTGAGAATTATTTGTGTCTATAAATAAATAAAAAGTCATTAATGATAACTAAAGTTGAAATTAAAAAAATCAATAGATAAATGTAAATTAATATATTTGATCTCGCAACAGGCCATATAATCAATTATGTTCAATGACTTTGTTTAATAAAATTAATTTTTTATTTAATCAAATAATAATATAAGTAGACACATACATGAAATTGATTGAATAAAATAAAAGGAAAAACAATATTATGCAAGGTTGCACATATTATATATATTATCCAAAAATACATATTTATCATTTTTAAAAATACATTTTATATATCTAAAACATAAAAAAATATAGATGAATTAGAATAATCTCTTTAAAAATTAAATACATAAAAATAATTATAAAACAACTAGTATTTTAAAATGCTAAATGAAAAAAAAAATAAAAAATCAGAGAGAAGGGGTATTAATTTGAATATAAAGTAAAAAATTATTAAATAAATCATGTTAAAAAATAATATCATTTAAAAAAAATCAAAATAAGAAAGAAAGAAAAAAGTCAGGTGTTGTTGGGTCTAGCCTATTTGGAAAGGGCTCGCCCACATGGGACCTTATTTTTTAAAAAACAAATATCGATGGTGTCGTCCGCCCCTATGTTTTTGAAAAACATAAACTCAGGTAACACATCATTTGTTTTTCCCGGATTTTGGCTATTATAGTGGTTATAAAAATGAGGCTGGCCAATTTTTGGCCTATAAACCCAATTTTCAACTCATTGTTTACCCAAAAAAACCTAGAAAACATTATAGACATCTTGATAAACCCATAAATAGCCTTAAAAAACTTCATCAAAACTCGAAACCAACTCTTCTCGAGATTAGATATGGTTTGTTAGATAGTTTGAAGGTGGAAAAACACTTAAGTGGAACTCCTCCCGTCAAATGAAACTCGTTGCCACCAAGATCGACTATTTTAGTGGCCGAAATTAGTGTCAACACTGATTTTCTATCTTTATTACTAGAATTCATTGACTTTCTTTCCTCTCTCAAACAAGAGACTTTAAATTAATAAAAATAAAGTTTTGGACTAAAATTGATTTTTGTTTACAATTTTAAAAATTGGAGGGATGAAATATTTAAAATTCATAAAGTATAAGGATTGCATTGCTCATTTCACTTGTCAGTGATATATATTGAAACTTGCATCTTGAAGATTATTATGGAAACTTGCATCATGAAGATTATTAGAAAGATAGAAAGATAGAAAGATAGTAGAAGAAAAAAAAGTAAAATGCTTGGGAGAATATTCAAGAGACAATTGATTTCAATCAAATATTAGATAAGCTCTAAAATAAATCTTTAATAGCTAAGTTTTCATTTGTTTTGCATCTTGAACTTATTAATGGATTTTTTTCATTCAATTTCATATACTTGTTGATGTGATCTTCATATAAAACTTGTTTAAACTTAGTCTCATCCAAACATATCATTAGTTCATTTTTCATTTAATTGTTACCATTAAAATATAAAATATTATAAATATTAATATGTGATCTATAGGTCAACATTCTTTTCTTCTCACGAGCTAAAAACTGGAAAAAGTATTTATGGAACTTCATCAGAATAAAGCAAGTTTAAAAAGATCCTCTCTATCAGCCGAACTAGATTAAGCCAATTCCCGATATTCTACAATATATTTATTAGACCCATTGATGTATAACAAGTAAGACTACAAAACATAATGAAATTCAAATCAATCAAGAGATTTTCCACTAAATATCGCATATGTGCAGCGTTGTGGCGATCGTCTTTTCGGGCCGAGATCAGCAAAAAAACATGGAGTTACCACCTAGTATTTTGATCACTAGGAACACAAACTGGTCTAAAAGTCTAGATAAGAGGACTAATTGTGAATAGAGAAGACGTATCACTCCTAGTACATTTTACCTAAGGTAAGCTGCATTATTTATTTGTCTCATATAAACTAAGGTATTTTTGTATTTTCTAATTGTTGGTCTGTATAAGGTTTTCAAAAAATTCTCCTCGGTAAATAGATTTTTATCTTATTAGATTAAAACTTAATCATTCTAATGTCAAAACATAATTGTTTTTCATTTTTCTTTTTTTATTTGGAATATGTTTTATATATAAGTTCGTAATCCTTGATATTTGAACAAACAAAATAAATTTTTTGGTATTTTTAAATTGTAGGCCAATGTATCATGAATTTCATTAACCGACTATTAAATCTACAAATATATGCAAAGATAACAACAAAACTATTTTTCTTGAATTTTTGTATTTAAAGATTCTAAATCATGCCTTATTTTTTTTTAATGCAAATATGACTTTTTATTTTTTAAAGACATGGTCATATACACATAAATAAAAGTGAAGTTTTTTTCCAAACATGGATTTTTTATATTTTTATATTTTTTTAATTTGAAGAAAAGAAAGTATATTTAATATTGATTTAGTATCTTACAGTATAAATCTATAGCCCCAATATTGAGCGAAACGGTTAGAAAAATATGTGAGGAACCCACAAATAATTTAAAAATGATCTTTGATTTTTTCAGAATTCTTTGAAATTATTTGGGGTTTGTTGGAAAAAACACCAAAAAAAATTAACACAACCCGAAAATCAGTAGGGTGTGTCTGCAAAACACGCCTTTAACCAAAAATTTAAAGGCTTAAAAAATGTATTAAAGTCGTGTTTAGCAAACACGCCTTAAGAACATAAAAACATTTTTGTTTTCTTGACAAAAAATGACTTTGTCAAACACAGTCTTATGGAGAATGGACTCAGTCTAGCCACTTGGGTTGGGTTTCTTAACCTAAAAACCTAAACCCACAAACGAATCCCAGAAACAACAACGAAAATATAAAGATCAAACGAATTTTTTGGCTTGAATCTGGTGAAGAACACGAAGATAAAATCCAAAAACATGACTTCAAAAATAAAACATATTATATCATATCAAAGGCATATACATATGTGAAATTAACATTTAAGTAAGATTTTAGGGCTATATCATTACAATAATCAAACAAAAGCCACAATTATTTTATTTTTATGCAAAATAGAAACGACAAAAAATAAATTAAAAGCCATTAAATCGATGCTTTCAAGCTATAAAAGACTTGGATTAAAGATCAAATATTATGCATGCACATATACGAACCATTAATCGACCGAAATAACACCAAAAACAATGATCTAAGACAAAGTTCATCCAAAGAACACCAACTCATAATGCCCAACAAAGCCTAAACCTAGAAAAAAGCATCCAGACTCAGAATAAAAAACTAAAGCCTATTCATACGAGTCACATACACACATATTGACATACTAAAACCTTCAGAAAAAAAAAAAAACATGTAAGACACAGAGATCAAAGTCCATAACCTATTGTCAACATTCAAACATATATCTATATTGTTTTTATCAATCTAAAAGCTCATTTAACATCATAGACAACATCAAAATCACCTATATGAACTCTTAAAACTGAACAAAAACACTATAATGTCTAAGCATTGATATATGTCCCATTTTTTTATATGACCATCAAACTATAAAATATATATTTTTATTCATAAAAAACAAGTATTCAATTATCAAAAACATGTCATTAATCAACCATTAAACATCATAAAATAATTGATTAACAACAAAACAAGCAATCATGTAACAAACTTTATTCAAAGCAAATTGAAAATACATGCTAAAAACAAACCAAAACATAGTCGAATCATATCCCAAACATCATGAACAATACTTTAAGGAAAGAAATATAGAGGAGAAGGGTACTCTTAATGAGTTATACACTTCCATCAAGTTGAATAACTTACCCTCAAAATATGATCATAACTAGTTTTTGTCCCTTTTTGCCTGGTTTGAGCAGATTTTAATGGCCTATTCCAAGAGCTTCTGACCTCCTTCTCACAATATATTTTTTTTCCTTTTCTTTTCTCTTTTCTTTTTTTAACTATTGGACTGGTTTTTTTTCTCAAGGTTTCTTCTTTTTTGTGGCCCTTTCTCTCCTAAAAAAGCCCCCCTCTTATTCTGTTTTCCTGCTCCTTTTATAACCTCAGAAGGCAAATAGTTATGAAACCACTTGTGAGTTTAAAGGTGGTTTCTTAGAACTATATCATAGGGGATTATTTACTAATTTTTCCTTTGATATGTTAGGAGACGATTCTTCTCCTTTCTTCTTCAATCTTCCTGCTCCTTAAATGTCTAACAAACTCTTCAAGCTTCTAGAAAAAGTTGGAGCTTCATAACTGAAACTTTGGTTGAAAATATGGCTGACTGGGGGTGCACTTTCCATGAATTAATCATGGTAAATGAGAGGTTATTAAAGCCAAACAAACCATAGATCCTGTAGAGGGGGTGTTATTCTTCAACTAGGATAGAACCATACTTGATTTAGTGACCTGTAGCTTTCTCACCATTAATCTAAAGTCGGGTGTAACACTACCACACTTTGTTGAATCAAACAAGGTTTCCTCGAGATAAAAAGTTCAGGACTTCCACGCGGTAAGTGAGGAATAAATATCAAATAAGGATGGTATATTCTTGAACAGGAAAACTTCCTCTATCAAACGGTGGTGGTTGGAGTCCCTAAGATAATTGAAGATGTCATGTTCATTCACCTAAATATGACAAACTCGATCAGTCTTATCAGTTAAGGAAGACAAATAAACAGGGGTAGACGAAGTGTCGCTTAAACTCTTCATTATAAAATGAATGGCATGTCGTTTGTTTAAACCCTAAAATTAAGGTTTTCTAATTGGGGTTTTGATACATTTCAATTTGGTACCTGTTGTTTCAGTTTAAGCTCAAACATCTTTAATTGAGACAAAACTATCTAATTTTATGCAGGTAGACCCCTATCAAAAATCTTATGAGATCCCTCAGTCTAGTGTCTTTTACAAAGTGGCCATTGGTTTTTAATTTGTTCAAATTAGTCCCCAATTAAGCCTTAAACTTTGATTTTCTTCAAATTAGCCTCTGGATTCGGTGTAGGCCTCAATATGATGCGCCTTTTATGTAAAGGTCATTGGTTTTTTTGTGTGTTTTTTTTTTCATTTTGCCCTTAATTAACCTTTAAACTTCAAATTTCTTGCAATTGAACTGCTGATGCACCAATTTTGCCTTTTAAAAGTTTTAATTGTGCCCTTAATCATCCAATCTTTGTAAATTAATTTGAATTAGACCTTCAAACTTGATTTTTCTTCAATTAAGCCCTTGGTTAAATCCATAAAACTCCTTAGAAGTTTAATTAAGTCCTTTAACTTAATTAATTATTCTAATTGTTTTTTCTCAATTGGCTTTCATACTCAATCTTTGCTTTAATTAAGTCCTTAAATAAGTTAATTAAACTTTTTAGAAGTTTTATTAAATCTTTAAACTTAATTAATTCTTTTAATTTTGGTCAAGTTTGAATTTGAAACTCAATATTTTTTTCTTTCTTTATCATCTTGTTGAATTCTCCCAGTCTGGTTATTCTTCTGGTATTTGGTCTTTTCAACTCGAAAACTTATCTATCTCTTTGTGTCATATATATATATAATTGATTATGGCACTAACAATTTCTTTTTCATTGTCAATTTATTCTCTCACGGCAACTCCATATTTCCCCCACAAATTTCATAACTAAACCACAAAAAGGGGTTGTCGAATAATCAACCATAAAAGGGGGTTGTTGAATACTGTGTTGTTTTTCTGTAGTGGTTTGCTTTGGCAAGTAGACTAGTTTCTTTTTTCTATTATTATTTTGATGAGATTTTGTGTTCTTTGAGAGGAAAGAAAAAAAATATGTGATTGTTCAATTTTAGATGATTGATCTATTGCTTATGTGGTTATGTTATATTATGCACATCCATCTTTTCATTTTATTTTAAATTTTGAATTGACTAAGGATATAAATTGTAATTCTCAAAGGAATAAAAGCAAAATAAAAATAAAAATAAAAATGATTAAACTAGATTAGGGTCAAGATAATTTTATAAGTATATATATATACTTAATTTTATATTTTATGTTAAATAGTAAATATCATATAGATAATAGATATATATATATATATATATATATATATATATATATATATGAAGCTTAATGGATTAGATAATGAATAAGATATTTATTTGTTTTGTTTTTGTATATGAATACTAATATATTAGAAATCAAATACATGAATATTCATTAGTTGTGGCTTCGTACTCACCCATCCAACTAATGTATTAAAAATATAAACATTAAGGGGTATAATTTAACTGGTCAGGTTCTAGGTTTACTTTCTAGAAATCACTAGTTCAAGTCCCACAAGTCTCAAGGCCACTGGAGGCTTATATGATCGTTAACTTCAGGGCCCGTGAGATTAGTCGAGGTGTGTACAAATTAGCCCGAACATTCGCGTTAATAAAAAAAATATTTTAAAAATACAATACATATACATCTGCATATAAATGCTCTATTAACTTAGAAATAAAGTCAAATAAAAACAAAGATACAATTATTTGACATAATACATTCAAGTTACTGAATTTGTATTAAAATAGTTTAAGAAAATAATTAATACCATAATATTAACAAGTAAAGATTCAACTTAACAAATCATAAAATTAAATTTATTTATCAAACAAAAATATTAAAACACATATATAAACTGATCATAGTACCAAAAGTGTTTTTTTCCCCGTATATTTGCAAACAGTGGAGGATTCAGAGTTGTTTTAAGCTCCTTCAACTAATATTCTATGACTTAAGACAGATTATGCTATAGATGACACAAGCCTTTAAATTTATAGAAGTTCATGATGTTTTTTTCAAGAACATAAGCTTAACTCATTTGGGCTTAATTATCAGAGAGCTTAATTAGGTTTTCGAGTTAGCTTATGAACTAATTTAAATGTGTTTCTTAATTACGTATTTAAGTTTTTAGTGAGAATAAATTTGTGCTGTATCATGAAAACTTATAATGATGGGAAAAAAAGTCTAATATATATACCATTAGTTTATTTGGTGGCTGATGGAAGAATTTACATGAGTTGTGTTTAAAATAAGACCGAGTCAACATTGAGTCTAATTAATTTAAACAATCAAACTAAGTGTCCTATATATCATGACTTGTCATAAAAATTAGGTTAATTTGATTTTGAACATATTAAAAGCTAACCTAATTATAGCCTAATAATAGAAATAATATTTTATCATGATAGCAAATCAATTATTTTAATTTTAATGAGCTTACATGGTCCCTCTCGAGTAAAAATTAAGGGAAATAAACGAGTTTAAAATATCTAACATGACAGACAATTATAACTATTTTTTACTTGAAAAATATATTAAAAATATTTTTTTATTTTTAACATATTTTTAAAAACACTAAAAATATATTAATTTATTATTTTTTTCAAATAAAAAATAGATTTAAAATAAATAAAAAACTATAACATTTCCAAACACTTGCAACAATTGACTACACTCTAAGTCCTAAGCACCCTCTCCAGTCCATTAAGTCTGTAGTTATTCATAGGTTATTTAAAAATGTGGTAATGATTATTTTTCAAAGTATTTTTTACTTAGAAATATATTAAAATAATATATTTTTTTTATTTTTTTAAAATTATTTTTAATATCAGCATATCAAAATAAACTAAAAATATAAACAAATTAATTTTAAATAAATTTTTCTTAAAAAGTTATCCAATTTCTAGATTTAAAACGTAAGTATCAAAGCATAGACAAACTAAAAGGAAAGCATTATAAAGATAAAGAAAAGTTTATATGACTTTGAGTTTACCTATATTTATTGATAAAGAAAAGGACTTCTATATATATAATAGGTAGACTATAAGAGTGTTTGGCGTTGCGGCTATATTTACAGGAAAACGCTATTTATAAGTGTTTGGTTAGATATTAACCACATTTTTATTTTTTTTATTTATAAGTGTTTGGTTAGATATTAACCACATTTTTATTATTGTGGGTCCCACCCGAAACTGAGGCTGGAACTCAGTTTCTTGAAAAGCAATTTGGATTTGCTTTCCGTGAGAGCGTATTTTCTTTTTTCCTTCACCAACAGTGTAGATAATTAACCATTGCAAAAATTTTCCAAAACAACTTGAGAGGTCTTCATTATTCAGATCTGGAAAAGTCCTGCCATTTCCTAAATTTTCACCCTTGTTCCTCACTCTTCCTTTCTCTCGTCTCTTGCCAAATGACAATGAAACCATTGTAAAAATTTTCCAAAACAACCCTCTCGTCTCCATTGCTCTTCCCCTTCCCCTTTCCCTTCTTCTTTTTCTGCTGGATTTTCCCCGTCTCCACTATTCATGGGCCGGAACGGGTTCGGCCCAAACCTAAATGCATTGAACCAGGTCCGACCTAGTAAAATCCAAAAAAATTTCTCAGATATTGTGTTTTATTTGAAAAGCTAGTGTTTAAC
>Ga0325402_1006818_pt1 | contig 10826 bp, 4 predicted proteins | sample PopdelMetagenome_22_FD_207212 | JGI IMG/M metagenome (GOLD analysis project Ga0325402, IMG submission 207212) | Populus deltoides microbial communities from Bellville, Georgia, United States - Xylem-PdKOR-R3 | ecosystem: Host-associated > Plants > Phyllosphere > Stem > Wood/Secondary xylem...
TGACCTGCAGTACCCTCCTGCCATTATTTAATTTTGTGTTTTCACATTCTTGACTGTGTGAAACCAGAATGATTGGAAATAGCTGGAAAACACCTGGATATATACCAACTTCACCAGATATATCAGGATATTAAAACTGCACTTTTGGTCGGCAGGTTGTTGTAAGTTTTCTTTCACTCGTTCTATACAGAGGGAGATGGAGAGAGGGTTCGAGCCAGGTCAACGGAGTATTGCTTATACATGCGTGTGAACCGTGGTGATTATTGACTACTGCACGGTATACCCATTGAGGTTGTAATTTTTGTGATATTTTCATATTAAAATTTTTAAATTTTATTGATTCATTATTTAAAATGTAATATCAATCGGAGCTTCACAATGTAGTAGTTGAGAGTGTAGTGGTGATTGTTTTTTAAAATGTTTTTCTTTTGAAAAAATATTAAATAATATTTTTGTTTTTTTTAATAATTTATTTTTGATATTAGTACATCAAATCAATCTAAAAATATTAAAAAATTAATTTGAATAAAAATTAACCAAATTAAAAAAAAAATTGAAAGTCACTCTCAAACCTATAATAAAATAAGAAAAAAAAAGTAATCAATTTCAATATTTAATATCTTGAGTCTTGACATTTCGTTTCTACCATAAATGTGTCAACTGTCAACTAACATGTTATTTTTTAAATGTTTGTAATTGCGACGCAACAACAAAAATATAAAAATTATGTTGACAATATATACTTTCGATCGATTCCCTGATCTTAAATCTATAACTATTATATATGTTTTTTTGGTTGCATAGATAATTTTTATAGCTCAATATATTTTTTGGTTCCCTGATCTTAAATCTATAACTCAACCCAATTAATAGTTTGGGTTTTTTTTTTCTTGTGTGGAAATAATATTGTGGTAGTGGTTGGTTTTTAAAATGTTTTTGGCTTGAAAATACATCAAAATAATATATTTTTTATTTTTATAAAATTTATTTTTAATATTAACACATCAAAACGATAAAAAAACTTAAAAATTTAATTTTAAGCAAAGAAAAAAAACTAATTTTTTACCAAATAATATATTTTTAGGTTTCTCGATCTCAAATTTATAACCCTGCCTAATAGCCTGGGCATTCCTGGCTTGAGTATTCTTTTTCATTAGTAAAGGATATTTCATGTTGTAGCGTCTGATATTGTAATAGTGGTTGTTTTTTAGAGTATTTTTGCTTGAAAATATATCAAAATTTATTATTTTAAAAAATTTATTTTTAACATCGACGTATTAAAACAATAAAAAACATAAAAGGTTAAATTTAAATAAAGAAGAAAAATTAATTTTCACCAAACAATATTTGAATCTATTCCAAACACCGCCTTAATTTATAGTTTAGAATTGTTCACCCTCTTTTTGTGGTGTGATTATAGTCCAATTAGCTTAGTTTAACCGTGAATATTTTTCACCAACTTACACCAATATGAATTAATTAACTTGAAAGCAATGTAGAATAATTGGGTGGTAGTTGAGAAGATCAGAGAGGTTAGATCCTGTCAAAAAGCGTAATCATATCATATTATTTTCTATCGGCAGTAAGGCAACTCCTCGAATTGTATTCATTGAGGGATAGGTTTCAGTTCTTTACAAGAAGATAAAAACGACACCCAAATCCTGCTTTAATGCGTGGAGACCTGCAACTTCGAATCATTAACTGGATCTAGTCGCGGGACTTCTCCACGAATTCGAATTTTGCACATTAAACCCTCTCCAGACATGTTAAAATTAGTTAATTAATCAAGAAGGTGATTAGAGGTTAATGAAAGCACGTACTTAATGTTAATTTCTTGACCAAGAGTATAGAATATATATAGTATAGTAATAAAATAATGACAGGAAAGGCTTCTAGGTGTTCTTGGATTAGCCTAGCCTAGACAGCCTGCCTGCTGTTAATTAATTAATCTCCAGGAGTGATTCAATACAGCATGTGTCACAGAGGATTATCATCAGCAACATTTGTCACTAACTCATTATTAAAAAAACAAAAGCATGCTCCACTCGAAACCCCACATCCAGCCAATGGGATTCGTTGGCCATGGGACGAATAATTGAAACACAAGGAACGGTAAGAAAATAAATAAATCCAGATCTCCAGAAATGGTCAAGATCGGGGACGTGATTTTTCTTTAATTTCCATGGCCCTGATTACTTAAAGTCTATTATATTATCATTAAACTTCACTTTCATCCGATGACTTGTCTCGATTATTATTAATTTTATAATATTTGTTAAATAACAAACATGATTTTTTAATAATGCTGCAGCAGAGCCGCCATGGTCAATTCGACCTATTAATGAAATGATGGTTCCTATTTTACATGGTATGATTTTATTTATTTATTTATTTTTCAGTTTTCGGGGGGCGGCGGAAAACTAATAAGCGTGGGGACAGCCGCGCGGGTCCATGCTCCATTGTAGGTTCCTAGCAGGAAATCATCAAGCGCGAGAATACCACCTTAATTAAGAGAGTGATTAATCCTTAAATTAGCCCCAGCTTCTCCTCTTTTTTTTTCTAAGAGAACGTTTGGTACTGTGTTTATACCTGTATTTTGTGCAAATTTGAATTTTTTTCTTTTTTTATTAAAATTGAGTGCGGTTTGTATTTTTTGGATCGTTTTAATGTGCTGATGTCAAAAATAATTTTTAAAAAATAAAAAAAAATCATTGGCATGTATTTCGGCACGAAAAACTATTTGAAAAACACCCGCAACCACACTGCCAAACACGCTAACTTGATTATTTTGTAATTCCACCATTTTTGTTTTGTTGGTTCTGCACGTGTATATATATATATATATATTTCAAGTAAGGTTAAAGTGATCGTTTTGAGTAGGTTTGATAATATTATATCTTATTAATTATCCATCAAATAAAATAATTATTTAAAATTATGAATTCATTCAGTTCGGATGGTGACAATTTACATTATAATTCTTGGAGATGGAATACTTTTATGAGTCCACTTGGTACACGGGGGCGTTTTCTTTTCCTTGATCCAATGCTTCTTTTATCCTTTTTTTTTTAAAAAAAAAAGGCACTGATTGAGGGAAACAAACATGGGATTGTCGAGTCGAGCAATCACGCAACCCCACAGCACTATAGAAACAAATATACTACTGCAAAGGATACCATCTTCTTGCCTTCTTAGGCATTAATTCCCTGGATATATTGAGTATATATGATCATCTCCTTGATAAAGAAATGGCAAAGGTATTCAAAAAGCATGTCGCCCTAAAAGATGTCCTGCCCATAAGCACGCTGCAAAAGTCGTGACGACGATTGGACATGCCATTGCACACATTTGAATGGTTGTAGAGCTATATTTTTAGAGGAAAAAAATAGTATTTTTATTAATACTCAATTGATAAAAATAAAATATCCTAACAATTATAAGGAAAAGATACGATAAAAACCTTTATAATTTCGGTGAATCGTTGTTATTCTAGCAAAATATAATTTATATTATTTTTTAACACATCCTCTTAAGTGAAAGTTATTTGAGCTTGAAATTTATACATGTCCACATTACCTAATTATGTTTAATGTTTATCAAATAAATAGAGTTGGTAAGATTTGAACTCGTAACCGCTTAGTCATCAAGACTCTGATATCATGTCAATGAATCATTTCAACTCAATAGTTTAACATGTTAGGTGAAATGATAAGATATGATTTATATTATTTTATAACAATAAACAAAAAGAAAAAACTCATCTATAAAAATAAAAACAAAATTACAAAATGAGCTGAGATCGGCTAAAAGAAGCACAAATCAGGGTTTGAGGGAAGATATTTCGTCGAGGGACAGAGGATACAAGAAAGGTTGAAAATCGATTGCTTAATGGCTGGATCACTTTATAAATACTTGGATTATGCAAATTCAAATCTGGTTTGCAGCAGTGATGCCAAGTTTTCACTGGTCAAGCAAGCCAATTATGATCATGAAAGGTGAAGGCTCCTGGAGGAAGACGACAAATATAAAAATATATGTGGTATTAATATTACCTGCTGTTAGGTTATTGCTTGCTGGCCTAGTGGCTCCGTTTCTATGGGTTTAAGGCACTGATTGACGTGGTAGTTGAATTATTGTTTTGTTTTTTAGTTTTTATTTTGTATTTTTAAATTTTATTGATTTGTTCGTGTAAAAAAATTAAAAATATATATTAAATTTGCAAATTTAATTATGAACTTTACATAGTGTGATAGTTGTTGCTTCACGATGATTCTTATGGGTATCATGCTTGTAGAATGCTCTATCACGTTATAAAACAATTTGTAACATCATAGAAAACCAAAACCACGCCGTTTAATGCTATGTGTGTTTTCTAAAATCATGTGTGTACCTTCAGCTCACATGTTCGAGGCTAGGAACATAACCCACTTTTTAGGAGAACAGGAAGACCCCATCGTTAATGGTCATGTTATTTATTAATCTAATCACTGCTCACTTAAAATTACTGAATATTTTAGAGAGATAAATACAAGAATAAGCAAATTTATGTAGTCTTTAATAATTCATTTATGTTTTAGGTTAATCTATTTAAAAAAATATTATTTATAGTTTCCTAATATATTTAAGTGTTTTATAGTTTTTTTTTATATATAGAGTTTTGTTATACTATTTGTAGTGGTTGCTGTATTATGTTTAGGATGGCCAAGAATTATGATCATTAATCAATATTATTTTTTATTAATGTAAATGTTTGGATCAGCTTGTATGTATCTTGACTAATTTCATGGGTCTTAAAATTAATGACCATGTAAATCTCCAGTGATCATTATATTATCAATTATAGAGCTCGAACCTGAAACTATATAGAAAATAAATTTTTTAATTTTAAACTCTTGTATAGTTAATTAATATTATTTTATGAGTGTGTGTTTTCCGATGAAAAGTAGATAGTAAATTTTGATTTTTTATTGCGAGTATTCCATGATGATGTCACCGAAAAAGAAGTTGCCAGCGAAATCAATGGAGCGTAAATTCCCTGGAAGCATATGGCCAACAACATGTTTCCTTTGACAATTCTATCAATATAGTAATTACTGGTAAAAGTTTTTATTTTTTTTGACACTGACAAAATATTATATTGTTTTTTTTCCCCTGATTTCTTGGCGGTGACCGGAAAGGAATGAAAGGGCGCTGAAATAGCAGATAATAAAATATTATATTTTCCTAGGCTACTGGTCATTTTTCTCAGGCTCCCGGTCAATTAATACGCGTGGGTTAATTTAAATGCATGGAGCATGGAATGTTAGGTGCTCGCTGCCGTAGTACTGAAGTTATTTCCATTTTTTTTAAATACCTAAATTAATAAAAAAAACATGAAAGTCGCACTTGATACACGTACCCATTTTATGAAAAAATTGCTTGGCCTGGCTAATTACACGTGTTATTGATCATATATATACGAACATGCAATTGATACTTTTCAAGAAAATGATCTTGTCTTCTGAATGGCTTGGCCAATCGCCACCTTCTAAAACACATATAACCGATGGCTTGCAATATTACAGAGCTGTCGTGAAGGAGGAACAGACGACAAGAAAACACAAGCAGGCCCATGACAGAGTTGCAAATATATTTGTTTTCCAAGTCGTTTAATTTAATATTTTTTTTCCAGCCTTTTCTTAATTTAATTATATATATTGTCAAGAAGGGAATCGGAGATTTTAAACGACAACAAAAATACTGCGAAGTTGAAGGGGATAGACTACATAATCTCATACGTGTATTTTTAGCGATCAATGGCATTAATTTCTCCACACTCCCATGTAACAAGATACTAACTGTGCATTTATTTTTGTTTTTTTATTTTTTTTATATTTGTTGTGGGATATAATTATTCATAATAAAAAAACACAATAACAAAAACAACAAATTCATGTTTTTGTTGCCGTGTTTTTTGCTTTTATTGGTGTATATATTATGAAAGGAACTTGACGAAATAATCACAACAAAGATAGTGACACCACATGTGATTTTTAATAAATTTTAATTAAATAATTTATTTTTCAACAATGCAGCTTAAAGTTAGATGCTTATTCTTTTTTTTTTTTTTTTTTTGCTAGTTTTTTATGCTATGTAGCTTCATTGTCAGAAAAAAAAACACCTCTGAAAATAAATATTATTTTAATTATTTGGAATATTTTAGTAAAAGATTTTTAATTGAGGAATGTGTTTGTACAAGTTCAAGTTTAAGAAAGTTTGAACATAATAAACGATATTTTAGATGAAAATTGACATAACTTCGTCTAATAGTTGAATTGAGCCAAGACTTGACCAAAAATAAACGATATTTCTACAGGCTTGGTTCTACTGTGTGTCAACTTGCTGTAATTAGTCGAGACCGAGATGATGTGCAAATTAGGCCCAAAAATTATTCTTCAAGAGTTTTTTTTTTTGTTTTCATAGTTAGTTTTTGGTTTCCTTTCTAGTTACGTGTTCATGATTTTAATTTGATTTCGATGTTAATTAGTTAGGTCGGTTTAATTATTATTTTTTTATTAATATAAATATTCAAGTTAGTTTATATGTATCTCAACTAATTCTATAAACTTTAAAGTTAATAATGATATAATTAATCACTATTTAAACAGCACTGTAGCTTATTTTTCAAAATAGCTAATATTAATTAATTATTCATAGCGTTACAGATGCTTGATTTTTTTTTAATAAAATGTATCTACTTAAGTGGTATGGCATCATGTGATTGGTGTTTTTTTAATCGCTTACTTAATAATTATAATATTTATATAAAGTATTATGTATATAATTACGAAAGCAGCGTCAGATTTATTGTGGGCCCGCGAGAACAGACATTTGGGACTGTTTAGCATAAATCACGTGCTTAAAATCAAACGGAAATTCCAGCTTAGCTGTCTGCTTTGCCGGGTCAGGGTAATTTGTACAGTCAGTGGATCATTCATTGATTTTGACTTTTTAAATGTGCACGCGCGGTCAAATTAGTCTCGACGGCAGTCATCACTCGCCACTCGAAATATATAAATAAATAAAAAGATTATCGTTTCTGTTTCTTTTAAACCCTCGCGAGTCGCGATAGGTTCTATTTTAGCCCTCACGGTCACGGCTGTTTTTTAGCCAGCCGGGAGATCTGTAGGTTTCGGGTTGGTTTAGAATAGCGATGATAATTTAAAATATTTTTTATTTAAAAATATATTAAAATATTTTTTTATTTTTAAAAATTATATTTAATATTAACATATTAAAATAATCTTAAAATATTAAAAAATTTTATTTTAAATAAAAAATTAAAATTTTTAAAAATACAAGGTACACCACATTCCTAAACATGCTCGATCATCATCCGTGGAGAGCCGTCTTCCACTGTTCTTCAAGGCCATGGCTTACTAGCAACTTTCATATTGTTGATCTTAACATACATGAGAGAGAATGGCCTTTGTAATAAACACATGATGTCTTGTGGTCTAAAAAAGAAAAATAAAAGGGAAGGATATTCGTGGATACCTCTCTTTCATTGAAATAAATTGAGTATACTTTAAATCTCATTTCAAACAAGTCATGTTCAATTGATGCCTTCACGTTTTTTTTTTGTTGCATGGTTTTAGCAACAATAGATATTTTTTTTTATCTTATTGATTAAGAATTTAAATTTAAGAAACATGTGAGTCAAAATGTTATTCTATCTTTTAAATTTGGTTCGATCAGAGAGATTGATTTGAAAAATTTATGATCCAGAATCTAACCTAGAACAAGTTTTAATTTGAATAAAAAAAAATGCATTAATCTAATAAACACAGTTAATTAAGTTAAATTTAATTTAAATTCATTGGAGTCAATATATTTTTTTTAAAGAATAAAATGACAAAATTTTTAATAAAAATAATTGATGTGATTTACCTTTGTAACATGTAAATTGACTTGTAACTCGATAATGCAAGTTTTTTTAAGGTATGATGTTAGATTTGGTCTACCAATTATGAGTGATACGACTAACTATTTAATATTAATTAACTTTTTGCCAGCATCATCATATGACATTGTTTTGTTAAAATCCCTCGTATAAAAGCATCCATTTATTCAGAAGAGCTAAACATGCAATATGATTTTTTAAAAAATAGTATAAATATGATTTTTTTACATGCATTCCAAATGTAAAAATGTCATTTTAATCAATTTTATTTTAATATATTTAAAACATAGAAATTTTAATAACTTGATATGACCTAATTTATCTGGCAAATCTAAAAATAACTCAAATAATTTTCAAATAATTTTAATATTAAATAAAAAAATAAAAAACAACTTGTATTAATCCACATGAACTCGTCAAATTTATAATAAGAGTCATGAAATTATAATAATTTTATAAAAAATAAATAGAAAAAATATGGTTAAAAAAATCAATGAAAAGAAAACCACAATTCAATTAATTGTGTTTTTTTTTAATTCTTGACATTTTTACCGTACATTCAAGAGTAATTTTTTTTTATATAGATATTTTAGTAATTTGATCGGCATTGTTTTCCCTGAACACGTAAAACGAGCTTTAAGAAGTCAAATTAATATTATTTTTTTAATTCTTGACTTTTCATTTAGCATATTCTTGGAGATGCCCTCACACAAGGGTGCTGAGATGTTGTCTTGTTTTTTTGCCAACTGTACTGTAAGTAATAATTTTATTAAATCTCGTTTAATTGTCATCGAAATAAAAACGTGAACGCACGCAGAGGATGGTAGCTTTTGGTCGTGCTGTAAGCACAGCTGGAATTAGCGGGACACAGCTGGCATGTACGAAGGATACGTGACTAGTACCGTCGCAGTCTGATCTCTTTTTATTTTTGTTTTCTGCTCTGAGAATCAAGTACTGGAATGACAATAAGAATGGAGTTTTTGTTACGCGTTCAGGTTTTATTATTATTTATTAAATAGAAAATAAATTCTCATATTCTTATAAATCTATTTCAAGTATTTATTTATATATAATATTATTTATTATTCACTCCCTTCCCTTTTATACATGCTGGCCTGGTGTTTCGGGACTTGTTGTTGGATATTCTGTTAAGATTACGAAAATGGCCTTGCCCCCGAGTCTTTTTAAAAGAAAGTATTTCATCAGGATAAAAGTTAAAGACAAGTAAATTTTGATTTTTTTTTACTTAAAATAAAATAAATTTTTATATTTTCAGCTCGTTGTTTTAGTATATTAATATAAAAAATAATTTTAAATCACCACCACTATTACAATCCCAAACACATTTTAAAACCAAAAAAAGGGCCCTCAAGCTATAACTAATGCAATGTTTAGAAATTCAATAGCTTCTGTTTTCTAGTTTGTTTTTGTTTTGAAAATGTGTTTCACTAGAGAAAAATCAGTTTTTAAGTGTTTTCGATGAGTTTGATAAACTAATATAGAAAATAAAAGTATTTTAAAATAAAAAAATATTTTTAAAAATATTATACACCATAATATCAAACACTCGATGAAAATAAGTGGGAGGTGAAAAGCCTAGGAAAGAAAAGAGAGACTTGTGAATGTTTGCTGTTGCCATCTGAGCTGGGAACGAGAGATCTGAGCAAGGCAGTGAAGAAGCATGCCTCCAAGAGAGATGAACGTGGCCATGGTTAAAAATTTGCTAGCTACATGCTCTCTCTTTTTCCCCACATGAATGTCAGTATGTGTGAAGAAAAGGAGACGATTAGCTGTGACAGGCGATACAAGTTTCAAAACCAAGCTGGAATGCACATAATATTGTAAACACCAGCTGCTACTCGCTGCTGCCTGGTAGCATTGATGAAGTTGTCGATTCTTACGTTCTGGTCTCTTCGGTTTGAAAAAAACTAATAATAATTAATTAATATTATTACAGGATAAATAAAATTAATGTTGCTTCGTTGTTGTGTGCCTCGAACATTGTCGTCTCGAGTGATAATTAATTCATTAATTTGTTTGGTTCATTGAATTGGTCCAAACTAGGTCGCAAGTGAAGGATGGCGAGTCGAGCCAGGGAGGAAGCACTCTCGAATTAACTCGGCAGAAACTTTTGTGTTCATTGTAATCCGAGGCCAAAAACAGGAACACACTCACCATGTTTCATTTTTTTCCCCTTGAAGGCTTCAATTCTATCTCTCTCTTTGTCTGCACACGTGATCTTGTAAGGAAGAGAGACTTGAACTATAATCTCCTCTTTAATTCGGATAAGAAATGCTTCTATAATTTTCCTTGAAAATAAATTTAAGCTCTAATTAAGAAAGTATTTTGCAACGTCGTTAAAATGTATTTTAAAAGTTTTGATTTTTTTATTTGAAATTAATTTATTTAATATTTTTATATTGTTTTGATGTGTTGATATAAAAAATAATTTTTTAAAAATAAAAAACATGATTTTAATGTATTTTCAAACAAAAAATATTTTAAATCACAACCGCTTTTATACTCTTTAATGTTTTATAAAATTATTTTTGCGTTTAAAACTATGTTAAGATGTGTTTAGCTTGAAAAAATATAAAATTAATTTTTTAATGATTTTAATGCATTATATATTACATGCTATAAATAAATTGCAAAAACCATGTGGCACGAACCCAATTGTCATCAATATCGTGACTATCTTCAAAACAATAATTATGTTGTGGATGAACACAGGATCGGCATGCCTTATCCACTAGTTATACGAGCAGAGAACTTGGTAATTTTAGATCACGAGTCACAATCACATACTAAAATTAACGAACGAGCACGAACTTGGTTCACACAAGTAAATTGCAATCTGAAAGAACACAGGCATTTTCTAGCT
>Ga0325402_1006820_pt1 | contig 10824 bp, 10 predicted proteins | sample PopdelMetagenome_22_FD_207212 | JGI IMG/M metagenome (GOLD analysis project Ga0325402, IMG submission 207212) | Populus deltoides microbial communities from Bellville, Georgia, United States - Xylem-PdKOR-R3 | ecosystem: Host-associated > Plants > Phyllosphere > Stem > Wood/Secondary xylem...
AAACCAACTCCATATTTTTACGGTTACAGAACAGCGCTACATCCAATCTAGCCTTGATGTTGTCCTTTGTCTTCCCCTTCACATCCATGACGGTGTTGAAAATGTTCTCAAACACGTTCTTTTCAATATGCATGACGTCAAGGTTATGGCGGAGAAGATTGGTCTTCCAATAAGGAAGCTCCCAAAATATACTTCGCTTCACCCAATTATGGGTCAAACCAAAATCAGGAAACTTCTGCTTACCTGATTGGAGACCAAACACAATTTCACCGTACTCTGACACAACATTAAACAATTCTTCACCGGAAAGACGCGGGGGTGCAACATCATTTTCAACTCTGCCAACAAAGAAATCATTTCTGTTTTTTCTGTACCTGTGGTTATGTGGTAAGAAGCTTTACCCCCGTTTGTTAGCGTGAATGTCTTGTTGTTCTCCATACAATATGGACATGCTAGCTTTCCATGCGTGCTCCAACCAGAAACCATTCCATAAGCTGGGAAATCATTGATAGTCCACATCAAAGCCGCTCTCATAACAAAATTTTGTTTCCTCGAGATGTCATAAGTCAAAGCTCCAGAGGACCATAACTGCGTCAACTCATCAATCAACGGACGAAGACAAACATCTATATTCCGCCCCGGACTGCTCGGACCTGGTATGACCATAGATAAAAACATGAACTCTGGCCTCATACACATCCCCGGTGGCAAGTTATAAACCGTCAGTATGACCGGCCAACAAGAATAAGGAGCAGCAAATGACCCGAATGGGTTGAATCCATTTGTACACAACCCAAGAAGCACGTTCCTTGATTCAGTTGAAAAGTGAGGATCCACATTGTTAAAGTGTTTCTAGGCTTCACCGTCAAAAGGATGTACCATCACTCCATCAACCACATGGTGTGATTGGTGCCATGTCATGTGCTCAGCAATCCTTGGTGACATGAATAACCTCTGCAATCTAGGTGTGATTGGGAAGTATCTAAGTTTTTTATATGCCACGAGAGTCTTCCCTTTACCAGTTTTAGGTTTGTAACGGGAACGCCCGCATGTCATGCACTTAGTCATCTCAGCATTTTCAAGGTAGTATAACATACAGAAGTTAGGGTAAATGTCAATTTTCTGGTATCCTAAACTGAGGGGTTTCATCATGGACATGGCAGCATAGAAGTTCTCTTTCAACCTGTTCTTTTCAGGTAAAATGCTTCTTGTCCATTCAATAATCTTCTCATAACCGGCCTCACTCAACCCGTGATCTGACTTAATGGTGAACACCTGTGCTACGACTGATAATTTACTGTGGTTCGTGCAGTCATCCCATAATGGTTCGTCAGAATCTTTCAACAGATCAAAAAACTTTGTGGCATCTACATTAGGTCCTTCTTCTACGATTGGACATTCCCTGACATTACCTTCACTCATTCTCATTGCATCCACAACCATATTTCTGTAAGGATTACTGTTCTCATTTCCAACTTCATGCATGTTGCTAACACTAGAAGTTGACCCAACCACCTGTTCTTCCATGCTTTCATCAGGAACAAATAGTTCTCCGTATGCATACCAACACAGTTAATCCTCCATGAACCCTTTGGTTAGAAGATGCATCGTTACAACATCTTGATGCAGAAACTTTAAATTTTTACACTTCCTGCATGGACACCTAATACCGCCATCAGTAAAATTCCTCGGAATAGATGTGAAATTAATAAAACCCTGAACACCGTTACAATAATCCATCCTCTGCAATCTTTGAGGTGAGTCCCGATACATCTATGAACGATCATCCATGACTTCTATTGAACCTCTATAAAACATAACAAAAATATTGGTTTTCCCAACATTATCCAACTAACTAAAAAAACACTTATGTTAAATATTCATTATCAATTATCAACTATCAACATTCATACATACAAATTTATACATATATAAATTTACAAAAATCACAACCTCACAATAAAATTGATAACAATTAAAAAAGACCTATTAAACAAGCTATTAATTATTTATTTCATCATAACACATTTAATTTGGTGTAATTCAAACAAAATTTCAACAATTTACAAACAAATATAATTTAACAAAATCTAAAACAAAGTATAACAACTACAAAATTATACATTCATACTACAAGTTTTTTTGACAAATAGTAATCAAACAAGTACATACGTTAACAAAATACATATACTAAAAAAAATTCACATTTAAATGTTAAAACTAAAAAGGATATATTTACTTATAAAACATGATAAAATCCACAAGAAACGGATATTGTGACCACGTAGAAAAGTATAAGAAACTTGAGTGCTTGTGTTGAGAAGAGTGGAGAGTTGGGATGGGTGGTTGGCTGCAGTTTGGGAGGGGAGAGGTGGGATGGGAAAGAAGAAGAAGGAGAAACAGAGGTGTCGGCAAAGGCGGTAGGTATATAATGTCTTTTACTGACGGAATCTTCTAGTTTACCTAAGCAAGTCCATACGAGTTACTTTCAAATCTTTACCGTCAAGTTGCCTTTCTAGCCTTCTTTTTTTTTAGTATTTAGGCCATGACGAATACTATCCTAATTGGGAATGCATTAGAACTCCTTGCCTTATGAAAATGTTGTTTTTTATGTGCTTTTATCAAATACATATGACACACGATTGAGTTTTATTTTAGGGAGTTTTCCCTAACAAGGATTTCAAAAAACTTACTTTGTCTTTTTGAAAGCCTGAGATGTTTCATAGTCATGTCAAATAGCAATGTTCATGCAACTCTCATGATCTGACTAGTCTTTAAAGAAAGATATTTCATCATGATGATTGGTTTAGGAGATGGCTCATTTTGCATTGGGTTGAAAACAAAATCAAATACTTGTTTGAAGTCTTGTGTTTGAATATTCTCAAAAAAAGGTGAATAGCTATTCATTTTATCATGACTTTTAAGAATGGTCCCTTATGTTTTGAGAGTGTTTTATCAGTCTTTCTTGCTTGCTTGATTAGAACAGACTTTTCAAGGCACGTAATGAAGGCTTTGTTTGATGGCTACTAAAGAAAATGAATTCACAAGCTCAAATGGTGTTTAAAGGTCTTTATGGGTCTAGGATCACTTTTATTCCTTTATACCTGATGTGGACCAGCCTATAAACACCAGCAAGGACCCATTACATGTTCCAAATGGTCCAATGACTCGGTCCAAGACAAAGGCATTGAAAGAGGCATTGAATGCATTGGTTTTGAATGTTTCAACCAAGTCAGAATTGAAAGGTCCATTAGAGTATTAAGAGGAGACCCTAGTACATCTTATCCATGTGCAAGAGGGATCCAACACAACCTTATTTGGGCTATAAGGTGAGGACAGCAAAGGAAATAAACAAATCCTTCTATAACTTGGAAACAACATGGGTGGCTACCTTATTTTGTTAGCTATAGCCCAAGGCTTGTTTAGGCTTAATTAATACTTTGTTTTCAGTTAGGACCCAAGACTTGTTTGGATTAAGTTATGGGCTTTTCAGTTTAGGGTTTTGGGTCAGTTTTGAGTGGACCTCATTGAAGTCCACATAAGGGGTCCATTAAGGTTAACTTTTCAAGAACTATTTAAATTCATGTAAGTCAAAATTTCGGCAGCTTTGATGATAATTACTTCTGAATTTTTCAGTTTTAACATGTGAGAGTGATTCTTGCATTCTTCAGTTTTTGAATGAACTGAATCTGACTTATCGAAGATTAACTGGCTTCGTGGCCTCATTCTACTCAATCCAATAGTGTTGGTGCCTTGGGGCAGGTTTCCATTGTGTCACACTTCTATCAGACCCATTTTGGCTTTCCGGGATCAGATCTCAATATTGATTGCGGCTTGCGTGACCACGTGATCACGAGGTTCGCATCAGTTGGTATCAGAGCTAGGTTCCGAAACAAGGTCATATCCTTCTGTTATTTTTGTTTTTTTAGTGTTCCTTTAAGTTTTTCAGTGTTTGCGGACATCTTCTTGTTTTTCGTGTCTGCGTCATCTAAGCAAAAAAAAGGGTAATATTTCATCTTGTTACTATCTCTAATCATATCAATATATTAAAAAGAAAGAGAGATAGGGATTAATTGAAATTTGAAGGATCATTCAATTTTTGCCGCAGAAACACAACTCTTGGTGAACCATAAGCAAATGACCTCAGAATCAATTGAAACTTCATATTCAGTCTATTGTCGGTGAGATCGCATCATATGTCAAATTTGGGCTTATTCTGATATTTTTTGCTTGAGGTTTTAATTTGAGATTCAATTCTGCCGCAAAAACACTACTCTTGGTGAACCATAAGCAAACCACCTTGGAATCAAATGAAACTTCATATTCAGTCTATTGGAGGTGAGATCGCATCATATGTCAAATTTAGGCTTATTATGATATTTTTTTTCTTGAGGTTTTAATTCGAGGCTCAATTCTGCCGCAGAAACACTACTCTTTGTGAACCATAAGCAAAACACCTTATAATAAATTGAAACTTTATATTCTATGTATTGGGGACGAGATCTCACCATATATTAAATTTGGGCTTATTTTGATATCGGCTTCTGGAGGTTTTAATCGGGGGTTCAATTATGCCGCAAACTGATCATACAAGGGATTTAGGTACCTAGACATAAAAGAACGACCTATAAATTAAATTTGAAGTCATTTTACGATTGTTTGGTCTGGTTTTCAATTCTGTTATGTAAAAATTACGTAACAGGTTAGATTTGCATCAAGTTTCAAAACATGATCCTTACTGTTTAATTTTGTCCAAATCTTTTTGTTTCTATTATATTTGGGTTATCTAGGAGTTAAGTAACTATTTTCGCTAATATTCGCTTCTGTTTTATTTCGTGTCTTCGTTTCGTCTACAATTCATATGAATTTGCATTGCTACTCACAAAATTGTAATTGTAGTTTTGTTTTGCTTTGTTTTTAGTATATTTATTGATTCTTGAGTCTGAAAATTATAATTAGAGTGTGCTGCGAAGGCTACTGACTTTGATTTGTTGATTTCAGTTCCTAAAGAACCAAAAGAAAGCAAGTTGTGAGGTAAAAGGCGTAGTGAGCTTATTAAAGTGAAAAGCCTTGTTTTTTTTATATGATACACGAGAGGTGTGAGGATATATTTTGTGCTACTAACCAAATTTTACAGATTCAAAAAATGTCTAAAAACAATAAATCAGCTATATAAAATGCTAACGTAACTTTCCAATTGCGAGCCATAGGCCAACAACTTGAGCTATTGTCTTGAACGTACAAGGATCTAAAAGATGAGGTGAATTCAATAAAGCAACAGCATAGTGGGGCTGATCACCGAGGAAATACAGTCCGTATGGCCATACAGAATGTCAGATCTGATTTTGAAGAGTTTGTTGACAAAAACACAGATGCGAGTGAAGATGACTATGATTTTGCATCTGCTGGCCAAGGAATCAGGTCTGGACCGAATAGGGCTAGGAGGAATGTGAATTTCCGAGGCATGGGCACTTATGAAGATATGGATGAGGACTTGGACACCATTAAACTAAAAATTCCTAACTTTCAAGGTAAAAACAATCCCGAAGCTTATTTGGAGTGGGAGAAAAAGGTAGATTGGATTTTTGATTGCCATAGCTATTCTGAACAAAAGAAGGTGAAATTGGTGATAATTGAGTTTACGGCGTATGCATTAATTTGGTGGGATCAAATTGTAATCAGTAGGAGGAGGAATGGGGATCAACCCGTTCAGACTTGGGGGGAGATGAAAGTCTTAATAAGAAGACGATTTGTGCCAAACCACTATTACAGAGACTTATATCTGAAGCTCCAAGCTTTGAATCAAGGTTATAAGAGAGTAGATGAATATTACAAAGAGATGGAGATAGCAATGATTCGGGCCAATGTTGTTAAGGATAGAGAAGCCACCATGGATAGATTTCTTAATAGGTTGAATCGGGACATTGCCAATGTGGTTGAGCTACAACGCTATGTGGAGCTAGAGGACATGGTTCACATGGCTACGAAGGTGGAGAGACAACTTTAGAAGGGATATGCTCGGCTAGCGGTTAATTCAAGCTCTTCATCATCTTGGAAGCTGAATCTAAAAAGAGAGGGTACTGTTCAGCCAAGATCTTTTGTTCCTTCTAAAACTGAACCATCAAAGGCTAAAGTTGATGTTCCTACTGATGCCAAAGGTAAATCTAAAACTCAACCTAAACGTACCTGTGATGTTAAATCTTTTAGGTGTTAAGGACATGGACATTATGCTTCAGAGTGTCCAAACAAGAGAATCATGATGATTAGAGATAATGGTGATATGGAATCTGAAAGTGACAAATCTGATTGTGAAGGCATGCCACCATTGGAGGATAGTGATAGGGATGAGTTAGCATTACCGGTTGGGGAGTCCTTGGTTATAAGACGAACACTTCAGGTTCAGGTAAAGGAAGATGAAATTAATCAACAAAGGGAGAACATCTTCCATACACGTTGTTATGTACAAAGCAAGGTGTGTGGTTTAATTATAGATAGTGGAAGCTGTGTTAATGTTTGTAGTACCATCCTTGTTAGTAAACTGAATTTGTGTACTGTTAAACATGCTATACCATATAGATTGCAATGGCTGAATGATAGTGGTGAAGTGAAAGTGACTAAACAGGTTGTGGTTCCATTTTCAATTGGGAAATATGTTGATGAAGTTATGTGCAACGTGGTACCAATGCAAGCAAGTCACATCTTATTGGGAAGACCATGGCAATATGATAGGAAGGCAATTCATGATGGGGTTAAAAATAGGTATACCATTGTAAAATATGGTAAAACCATCACTCTTGTACCTCTTACACCTAAACAGGTGTATGATGATCAAATAAAGCTAAAAAGTGAGCATGAGGTGATGGGGAGAGAAAATCAAGGTGAGGAACAAGGGGAGAGAAGACCATCAGATTCGACTAGAACTCAAACCACTACAACCCATTCGGCTACCCATCCAAACACAAACAAATATTCAGCCAACACTCCAAACAATTCGACCACAACTTAAAAACACCTAAATCTGGCCGAGAGTGGAGGTAAGACAAGAGGAGTGAAGAAAGTCAGTAAGGGTGATGAGAATTATGTGGAAAAACTAAAGAAACAACCTAATTTTTATGCTAGAGAGGGTGAGGTCAGATCTGTATTTTTCACTAACAACCAAATGATTTTACTTGTGCACAAAGAGGCTTACTTTAATACTAATGATCTTGATCATATTATGCCTAGTGATGCTATTTCTTTGTTGTAGGAGTTTGATAATGTGTTCCCCGACGATACTTCTAGCGAATTACCACCATTGAGGGGGATAGAGCATCAGATTGATTTCATACCCGAAGCTTTAATTCCTAACCGACCAGCCTATAGAAGCAATCCCAAGGAGACGAAGGAGCTACAAAGGCAAGTTGATGAGCTGATGGAAAAGGGCTACATTCATGAGAGTATGAGCCCGTGTGCTGTACCCGTGCTACTTGTGCCTAAAAAGGATGGAACATGGAGGATGTGTGTTGATTGTCGAGCCATCAACAACATAACGATAAAGTATAAACACCCTATTCCTAGGCTTGCTGACATGTTAGATGAGTTACATGGATCCTGTATTTTCTTTAAAATCAACTTGAAAAGTGGGTACCATCAAATTAGAATGAAAGAAGGTGATGAGTGGAAAACAACATTTAAGACTAAGCATGGTTTGTATGAATGGTTAGAAATGCCGTTTGGACTTACAAATGCACCTAGTACGTTTATGCGTTTAATGAATCATGTGTTACGTGTAGTTATAGGTAAGTTTGTGGTTGTGTATTTTGATGACATTCTGATCTTTAGCAAGAACTTAACTGAGCATCTTGATCATTTGCGTAATGTACTTAGTGTGTTGCGTAGTGAGAAATTGTATGCTAATCTTAAAAAATATGCCTTTTGCATGGAGAAAATTGTGTTTCTTCGCTATGTTGTAACTGCACAGGGTATCGAGATGAATGAGGAGAAAGTTAAAGCCATTTGGGATTGGCTTACACCCAAATCGGTAAGTGGGGTAAAGAGTTTTCATAGGTTAGCTAGTTTTTATAGGCGTTTTGTGAAAGATTTCAGTACAATAGCTGCGCCCTTGAATGAAGTTGTTAAAAAGTCAGTTGGGTTTAAATGGGGGGAGGAATAAGAATTGGCTTTTGTTCTTTTGAAAGATAAATTATGTTCTGCACTTGTTTTGCCTTTACCTGACTTTATGAAAGCATTTGAAATAGAATGTGATGCATCTGGAATGGGAATAGGTGCTGTTTTGATGTAGGATCGGAGACCTATTGCATATTTTAGTGAGAAGTTAAGTGGAGCAACCTTGAACTATCCCACTTACGATAAAGAACTCTATGCATTGGTAAGAGCACCTAAGACATGGCAAAATTACTTGTGACCAAAAGAGTTTATAATCCATTCGGATCATGAGTCCTTGAAACATCTGAAAGGACAAGGTAAGTTGAATAGGAGGCATGCAAAATGGGTTGAATTCATTGAAACTTTTCCTTACGTAATCAAGTATAAGCAAGGCAAAGAGAACATCGTAGCTGATGCACTTTCGTGCAGGTATGTTCTTTTACACACAATGACTACTAGATTGCTAGGCTTTGAATATGTGAAGGAATTGTATGATAATGATTCTGACTTTGCCGAGATTTATAATGCATGTGGACATTCGGCTTTTGGTAAGTTTTATTTGATGGATGGTTATTTGTTCAAAGAGAATAAACTGTGTGTTCCTGCTAGTTCTTTATGTGAATTGCTTGTTCGTGAAGCACATGGGGGTGGTTTAATGGGTCACTTTGGGGTTACGAAAACCTTAGATGTATTGCATGAGCATTTTATTGGCCAAAGATGAGAAGAGATGTGCAACGAATTTGTGAACAGTGCATTGCTTGTAGAAAGGCAAAATCTAGAGTACAACCGCATGGACTATATACACCATTACCTGTGCCTACTGAACCTTGGGTAGATATCTCTATGGACTTTGTTTTAGGTTTACCTAGGTCAAAGAAAGGTAGAGACTCTATTTTTGTTGTGGTTGATAGGTTTTCTAAGATGGCGCATTTCATTACATGCAATAAAACGAATGATGTATCTCATATCGCAGACTTGTTTTTTAGGGAGACTGTACATTTGCATGGCATTCCTACGAGTATAGTGTCAGATCATGATGTTAAGTTCCTTAGCTACTTTTGGAAGACCTTATGGGGAAAGTTAGGAACTAAACTCTTATTTTCGACAACATGTCATCCTCAAACAGATGGACAAACTAAGGTAGTGAATAGAACATTATCCCAACTTTTGCGTGCTATAATTCAAAAGAATTTAAAGAGTTGGGAAGAATGTTTTCCTTTTGTTGAGTTTGCTTATAATAGAACTGTGCATTCGACCACTAGTTTTTCTCCATTTGAAATTGTTTATGGTTTTAATCCACTAACTCCTATGGACTTAATTCCTTTGCCTTTTGAAGAAAAGGTAAGTTTAGATGGTGAAAAGAAGGCAAAGATGGTGAGACAACTCCATGAGGGAGTTCGACTGCAAATAGAGAAAAAGAACAGACTTTACGCTTCTAAAGCAAATAAGGGACATAAACTGGTTGTTTTCCAACCTGGTGATTGGGTTTGGATGCACATGCGTAAGGAATGATTTCCTAACCAAAAGAAATCAAAATTACAGCCTCGTGGTGATGGTTCATTTCAAGTTTTAGAGAGAATCAATGACAACGCATAAAAAATTGACCTTCCAGGTGAGTATGGTGTTAGTGCTATATTTAATGTTGCTGATCTTACGTTGTTTGACACAGATTTTGATTCGAGGTCGAATCCTTTCGAGGAGAGAGGGGATGATGTGGACCAGCCCAGAAACACCAGCAAGGACCCATTACATGTTCCAAATGGTCCAATGACTCGGTCCAAGACAATGGCATTGAAAGAGGCATTGAATGCACTGGTTTTGAATGTTTCAACCAAGTCAGAATTGAAAGGTCCATTAGAGTATCAAGAGGAGACCCTAGTACATCTTATCCATGTGCAAGAGGGGTCCAACACAACCTTATTTGGGCCATGAGGTGAGGACAGCAAAGGAAACAAAATAATCCTTCTACAACTTGGAAACAACATGGGTGGCTACCTTTTCCTTTTGTTTCTAGGATTAAAGGGCTGCATGGAAGGCTGTAAATAAGCCTTGAATCAGTTCTATAATATTTTACTTCCTTCTCTTCTTCTCATGACAGAACATGGATTTAATATTATGGGCTTTGTTTTATTTTGTTAGCTACAACCCAAGGCTTGTTTGGGCTTAATTAATACTTTGTTTTTAGTTAGGATCCAAGGCTTGTTTGGATTAAGTTATGGGCTTTTCAGTTTAGGGTTTTGGGTCAGTTTTGAGTGGACCTCATTTAAGTCCATATAAGGGGTCCATTGGGGTTAACTTTTCAAGAACTATTTAAACTCATGTGAGCCAAAATTTCGGCAGCTTTGATGATAATTACTTCTGAATTTTTCAGTTTTAACGTGTGAGAGTGATTCTTGCATTCTTCAGTTCTTGAACGAACTAAATCTGACTTATTGAAGATTAACTGGTTTTGTGGCGTCATTCTACTCAATCCAATAGTGTTGGTGCCTTGGGGCAGGTTTCCATTGTGTCACACTCCTATCAAATCTATTTCGGCTTTCCGGGATCAGATCTCAATTTTGATTGTGGGTTGCGTGATCACGAGGTTCGCATCAATACCCTTTCATCCTCTTTTGTTATTCTTCTAGCATATGATATGCTATCAAAGTCCTTTGCTTTTAGGAGTCGAGACAAAAAGAT
>Ga0325402_1006821_pt1 | contig 10824 bp, 4 predicted proteins | sample PopdelMetagenome_22_FD_207212 | JGI IMG/M metagenome (GOLD analysis project Ga0325402, IMG submission 207212) | Populus deltoides microbial communities from Bellville, Georgia, United States - Xylem-PdKOR-R3 | ecosystem: Host-associated > Plants > Phyllosphere > Stem > Wood/Secondary xylem...
ATTAATAGATTTTGAAAATATTAAGATTTAAGGTAATAATTATGTTGATGGAAAGTAAAATTTAGATGGAACTGTATTAACATGAATATTGATTTATGTGGTAAAATTGTTAAAAATACTAATAAGGATCCTTTCTTCTAAAAAATAAAAGAGGTGTCAGGAGCTAGATCTTTAGCTGAAGGAGCGAGGTTTGCAAAAGGAGCAGGTAATGCTTAGCACCTTGGTTTTTTCATTCAAATTAATGAATCTTTTGTTAATATTTTTTTTCTTTTTGGTTTTTTCATTCAAATTAATGGGGTTAAACCAATAAAAATAGAGTTAAAGAATGCACTATGAAAAGAGGTATAATATGGTTGAATGAAAATATATATAAATTAACCTCCAACAAGGGTATATAAGTTATGCTTGAAGAGATTTAGGTAAATGAATTTAAATTAGAAAGTCAGCCCATGAATTGGAGAGTATGGACTTAGTTTGCTTAAATTGGCAACCAAGAAATTTGAATTACATAATCAGCCAATAAATTGAGGATTATGGACTTAGTTAACCTATAACAACAACTAAGAGATTTGAATTACATCGTCGACCCATGAATTGGTGATTATAGACTTAATTAGCATAGAATAACAACTTAGAGATTTGAATTAAATTGTTGGCCTATTAACTGGAGATGATGGACTTAGTTAGCCTAAAACAGAAACTAGGAGATTTTGAATTATATAGTCAGCTTATGATCTATGATCTGGAGATTATGGATTTAGATATCCGAGAATGGTAATTAAAAGATTTGTGATTTCATGGTATAAATTGTCATTCAATTGATTAGAGAGTATTGTATAAGCTTTTTTTAGGGATATTCATGTGGTGTGTGACCTATTATATGATTTTGTGGTTTATCAATCTTTATCTTTTGCAGCTCATATTTTATAAAGAGACCATTAAGCTTGAGAATAGCTACTACTATAGTGTTTTTAGGGGATGGATCATCATCCACTTGTATATTTTTATCTAGAGAATAGGTGCATCCAGATTCTAGAGCCTTATGGATTCGGTTTCTTAAGACTACATAACTGTTAGTGTTACGTTTTCAAGAGTCATACCATTTACATTACTGTTTCCCCTTAATTTTATCAAGAATAGAGATAGTGTGATTAATTATTACGAAGCTTAATTTTCCACCCGCACATAAACTGGATAAATATTAACTTTTTTGATATTAAAATAGTACTCCTTATCTTCAACTGCTTTGGTAGCCTTTACATCTTAGCTATTATGTTTAATGACCTTTTTAAGCTTTCTCAATATTGCAATCTCAAAACGTCTTCCATCTTTGATTTTTTACATTGATATGAGCTGGTATTAAACATCTTCATATTGAATATGCTTTATAGCCTATTGATTAGTTACACGTAGCAATGATTTTATTAATATAAAATATATTTATTATTAATAAAAGCTTTCTTTATCTTTAATATTAATTTATATTTGATTAATGATTTAATGTTTACTTAATGAATTTAAAGTAAAGATAAAGTCTATGAGACAAAAATGTTTTGCAAAGAAAATTATAAAGTTATTATAATTATGAAATTCCTATTGCATTAAAACATTATTCCTAAATGCTCATAATTAATGTTATATTAAAACTGAACATTAATTAGAGCTGTTTAGACTAATATATATTATGTTCTTTATTATATGAAAGGAAATAACAACTCTTATAAGTTGAGGTATAAGGGATACTTGAAACTAATATGTAGGTGCTTGTTAGATGATATGTAAATTGAACTAACTCGCATGAGAATTTCATATAGAGAGATTACTTATGTCTATGAAAAGACTCATGTAATAGTTTTGTAAGTGATCCTTAGACTTTAGATCACTGAGTTATCTTATATACAGAGTGTTATACTTTGATCTTAACTACATATTGTCCTTATAAAGGATAACAAATGAGTAAATGTTGGTTAGAAAATAAACTATATTAAAGAGAGAAGATTCATCGGCCTGGGTGAATTAGGAAAAATATTTCATCTGTTCTTAAATAGTATTGATTGTGAAATCCTTAGCCAAGATGGAATGAAAATTGAAAAGAGTTTCAAATCTTATGAAAAGAATTAATAGGTGTAGTGTTGAGAGCAAAAATGATTTAACAAAGTAGATATACTCCATGCTATAATGTTTAATTCAAAACATTATTGATGAAAGGATAATAATTATACTGAGAAACTAGTCACTAAAAGAATAAATAAAATCATTTATGACTTTCTTAATATTTTGGGGATCATGACAGATTTCTAGAAATTATACTTGATCTTTAAATATAAATTAATCAATTATTGAATTGATAATAAATTAATTTATTTAATCATATTTTTTTTAGGATTATGATTTATATTTGAGTAATCTTAATAGGAAACCTAATGGGTCACTCATATAAGAACCATTTATCAGAAATTAAAATGAGATGATTAATCAAGTATGACTTGATTGTAAATAATGTGTAGAAATTAAGGACTAGAATGTAATTAATACAGAGGGTTACAATTCCTGACTTATAAAAAATCAAGTAGGGACTTGATTGAATAAATTTCTAAAATTATCCTAAAATAATATATGTGATATTATTTAAGGGACAGATTAATATTTTACCATTTATAGGGCTTTTATGTTTCCTTATAAATAGAAAGTTATGCCTTCTATTTTCTAAAACATTACAATATAGAAACATCTAAATACAAAAAAAAAAAGTCAGCACTCAAAAGTATAACAATCCCTTTCTTCAAAAAAGGTTTAGAAGATTTTTCACTGGTGGTTCATATTGATTATCATTGGAGCTTAGACATGTGGAAGTTGTGGTTTCCAATAACCCAACTTTAAAGAAATTATTCAAAGCCGAAAAGAATATTTGATCTTTAGATAATCTTTGAATAAACCCTAAACAACTCTAAATATGTCTAACAGGATCCTTGAGACTCCTAAAAAAATAAAATTTACTGTTTTCACTACGTGTATGCATTTTCAAAAACACAACACTTTAAACTCCTCATCAAATTTTGAATCACTTAATGAGTGTGCACCCATGATATTATCTAAATAGCTAATAGGGAGTGTCCTCCTTAGTGGATTCTTTTCTCCTAATTTTGTTATTGTCCTTTCATAACAAACATTATCATTAGTGAGGGTGTAGATATCTAAGTTCTTAGTTCCTACAAACCTCTTTTTTATGCTACACTCTATTCTGTATAGCAATAACTTTATGCACTCCTTATTAGTTATAATTATAGTGCATTTATTTTTTAATATCCTAAATTATAAGGTATAACTTTTTATAGTCTCACCTAGGTCTTGTACTATTCTAGATCTCTAGTTTTGTCCATTAAAAATATTCATGAAAAAAAGTTTTCATCTCTTCCTAACCGTTGATTTAGTTTGGTGACAATGTTAAGTGGAAACCTATTTGGTTAATGAAAAACCAAACAAACTTACCTCCCTAAAACATTTCTTAAAATCTATAATTTTGATTCTTATAGGGACCACGTGCAATCTGTTGACTCATTCAAGGTATAGATAATTATAAATAAATATTATTGTTTATGCTACTTTTAGCCATATCTCTCTTAAATATTAGGATTGTTTAACTTTGTCTATTCCTTCTTTTTGTTGCTAATTGATAATAAGAAATTATTGTTAGAGAGCATTAAGGTTTCCTTTTTATAACATAGTTATGGGGCATATAATTACCTAGTAATAGATTATGACATGGGAAATATGTTTTATGAGTCCAAATAGTTAACATGTGGTTATTTATATGCCTGAGGAGTGGCTAACATGTTAATGGCTATCACACTTAGGTTGGATTGCCTTTATTGTTATGTCTAATATATAATGAAATATCATCTAGTATAAGCTATAGTTATTTCAAGCACCTTTACCACAATGCTCATTGTTTTAGAACTCCTTGAGATATGCCCTCAAATATGCAGATTCATGCATTATCATGTCTATTATGATAAAGCTCATTTTGTATCTAACTAATTGGATATGGCTTGTATGGTTTGGTTTACCACCATTATCTTGTTGTATTTCATATTGGTTGTGTTCTTCATCTTCATCTAAAGAACCATCATATAAGTATTGAAAAGATTTATATAATGGTAATAAGATACTCCTTTAAAAGCAACTATAGTTGGTTGTCTAAAATTTCTTACACTTGGTTGTGACAATTGTATAACACCATTTGATTCATAAAATGAACTTGAGTATGATTATGTATGGGGTATGGATTCATCAAAGTTCCCGTATTTGGTTAGTGGTGATGACTTTATTAGAATCGATGGAACATAAGGGATAGACATTAGGGGTATATCCAAATGTAGTTATGTGTTGTAATAGGGAATTAGTCAATGAAGAACCATTTCTAGACATGTCTGATATTGGTTGATCTACCAAAATTTGGGTAAATAATAGAGTATCAGGCTCTTCACGGCCAAAAAACTATCATCTCTCTATTACTTATACTGACTACTTATCCAATACAGTAGTGATGAGTTTAACTCTTTATTTTTATGGCTTAATGGCTTCTACAACTAAAGATGAATCTAATTCCACCGAGCATGCCAATGTATATGTTACCAATTAAATCTTACTTAGGATTTAACCTATAATGAGGTGACAACTTTCATTTTCATATAAGAAGTGGAGACTCTAGATCTGAAACCCTAAAAAATGACTATATGTTCTAAGAAGCACCACCATATAGAAAAAAGGTAAGAGTTTTAAGGAAAAAGGAATTTATAGGAACTTAAAGTGCAATGAAATAAAAAAATCAATAAAAGAAAGCACCAAAACCCTCGATGGAAAAAAAAGTTAGATAAATTACAGGAATTGAATGTGTGAGATTGATCATTGTTTAAAATAGTAATACAACCATTTTTATATTGTCATGATGTTTGTTCTTTGCTTACATAGGTAATTCTAATTATGTACAGATGTCGGTATAAAATAAAAAGATTTATTAAATCTTAATATAAGCTAAACTCCTCTTCTATTGATATACATATGGAAATTAGGCTAATCTCTAACTTTTAATTAGTTTTTTGTATTGAGGACTCCTATTCTAAATAAGACTGTATCTTCTGGTTATCTACTTGAGTACAAACTTTATTGGTCAATTGTTTTCTTCTAATTGATCATGACTTATGGTTACTTGGTCGACTAATTGAATGCTTCTTTAACTTTCATTGTCGATCAATGACTTTTTCTACATGGTTGATTTTTCTAATTCATAATCAATTAAAATTGTTTTCTCCTATTTTTCATAAATACTCTACAAAATGATTTTTACTATGTTTTGAATTTGTTTTGGATTATTTATGAAAATTCAAATTTTAATTTATTTATTGAATTCCTCAATTTTGGATATTTTATTTTATGTTGTGTTATTTTATGAGTTTTATGATATCAAATATGTAAGTTCTGAGATTTAATACAGGTGGAGCACCTTGAGGTGTTGTGTTTGCATTACCGGTCATGGGTCCGGAAATCGGTTCGTGACATTAGGTGACAATCCTATTTCCTGGCATTCTTGCAAATAGAAAATAGTAGTTGGATCCTCAATTGAGTCAAAATGTAAAGCTTTGGTTAATGCTGTTTTAGAGTTAACATTGTTTAAGTTGAAGGTCTCCCTTTCGTGCACCTTTTCTTTAATGTGATAACCTTGAAGCTAGCTACCCCAGTCATAATCCTATCTTCCATGATTTCACTAAGCATATAAAAAAATAACTATCACTTTATTCATGCTAAAGTTGCCTATTATAGAATGTACATATATAGAAAATATTATGGGCATACTCTTATGTTGTAATCTCTACCATTACTATTGTATATTACCTTACACATAGATATTGAAAAGGTTGGTTAACCAATAGGTTAAGCCTTCTAATTATTCTCAACATAGTATCAGAGCTTTTTGCGATCAAAACTCTTCTCTCCCTCTTTCCCTTGTAGCTGGCTTTCTCTCTTCCTCTCTTAAATGAATTCTACTATTGCTGTCGTCGACTTCTCCCTCACCATCGGTGCTGCAGCCCAGCCGGCCATCCATCTACAAGTTGTTATCGATGGTGTCCTTCCTCAATAGCAGCAACTTTCGCTTGCAGAACACGTCAATGACTTCTCCTCGCAAGTTTCTACTGTTCCTCTACACATTATGGGAACACAAACTCCAGGTATTGTTACTCTATCAAACGCCCTCCAAGTTGTTTTGTTGAAACTTACGAACACAAATTATCTCTATTGACGAATGCAGATGAAGCCCTATCTTTGTGGTCAAGGTGTTTTTCACTTCATTTATGGCTCAATATCTTGTCCTCCATCTCATGTTTCTGACAGTTCTACTGGTTTTTTCTCTACAATCAGCTCTTTTTTTCTTTGTTGGAAGCAACATGATCAATTTATTTTGAGTGCATTGCTCTCATCTCTCTCCGTGGATATGTTGTATCTCGTGGTAGATTGTCATACCTCGCAATATGTTTGGCGCACTCTTGAGAAAGCTCTTGTGTCTTCATCTAATTCTTGTATCATGCAAATCCATGGTTTATTTCAAGATTTTCGGCAAGGTAACTCATCGATTAGTATATACATGTATGAAGCCAAATCGTTTTTTGATGAATTGGCTGCTATTGGCAAAGCCATGTCTGTTGAAGACTTTAATCTATATATGTTTTATAGTCTTCGTGGTAAGTTCAAAGACTTGGTAATGAGTCTTATAACCAAGACAGAACTGTTGTCGTATGCTGATCTTCATAACCACCTTCTTACCCATGGATTTTTTCACAAGAACTCCTTTCATTCTATAGACACAAATCCCTTTTTGTTGTCTCCATCTCTGCTACAATCACCACAAGGGCTAGACAGTGGTCTGGATAACAGCATGTCCGCTGCCAGCTGTGCTTAAATTTGTCACACATCTCCTCATTGTCCTTAATTTCACGGCAGTACCAAGCAGCCCTCTGCACAACTTACTGTTGGGAATCTTTTTGTTGCGACTTGATTCTTCGACACCGACGCGAATCAACACGTCACACCTGATCTTACAACTCTAACCGATTTTGCAACCTATCTTGGTAATGATCATTTGCATATTGGTGACGACAAGGGCTTGGACATATCACATATTGAACATACTATGTTACATTCCCTAAAACGTATTTTTACATTATCTAATGTTCTTCTTGTGCCTTATATTACCAAACCGTTGTTATCTGTTAAAAGATTCTGTCGTGATAATCATGTTTATTTTAAATTTCACGCTTCTATGTTTTATGTCAAGGATCTCATCACCAAGGAAGTTCTCCTTTCCGGTCAAAATAATGATGGTCTCTATATCATTTTCGAGTCTTCTGCCATGTCAATTCCTCAAGTTTTTTGGTCTCCTTGCATCTCCGCGATTGCTGACCTGTGGCATCTCTGTTTGGATCATCTAACTCCTCGCATTTTAAATTTTTTAGTTTCTAATAATAAACTCATATGTACTTTTAGATGTTCTCTTGCTCAATGTCAAGCTTGTCCATTAGGCAAGTCGTTGCGTCTGTCGTTGCGACTTACGAGTCACAAAACTACTACTTCACTTGATTTAATATTTAATGATGTTTGGGGTCCTGCCCCTATATTTTATTTTGATGGCTTCCGTTACTTTGTTATATTTATCGATGCGCATACCAAACATATATGGTATTATCCGATTGTTGCCAAATCTAATGTGTTTTCCATCTTTCATCATTTTTAAACACTTGTTGAGCGTCGATTTTCACTTAAAATTAAATCTGTTCAAACTGATTGGGATGGTGAATATCATAAGTTAAATAAATTCTTTCAGACTATTGGTATTCATCATCGGTTAATCTTTCCTCATACTCATGAACAAAATGACACCATTGAGTGTTGTCATCAGTATATTATCGAAACTGGCCTCACTCTTTTAGGCCAATATAGTGCACCATTACGGTTTTGGAACTATGCTTTTGAATCATTAGTATATCTTGTTAATCGCATGCCTACTCTTGTTCTCCAAAATAAATCTTCGTTTGAGTGTCTGTTTCGTCGTACTCTTGATTATAATTTTCTGCGTACTTTTGGATGTCTTTGTTTTCCCTTTTTGAGTCCATACCATGCTCACGAATTGGATTTCTGTTCCTCTCCATATGTTTTATTAAGGTATAGCTCATCTCATTTTGGTTATCACTGTCTTGATTTAGCATAGTAGGGTATAGCTCATCTTATCTTAGCTTGAGAGGGCATATTATAGAATGTACCTATATAGAAAATATTATAAGCATACTTTTATGTTGTAATCTCCACCATTACTATTGTATATATTGACCTACACACACACACACACACACACACACACACACATAAAAGGTTGACTAACCAATAGGTTAAGCCTCCTAATTATTCTCAACCCTATATAGGTACATTCTATAATATTGCCAAACTAGACCATGAGTTTCGTTGTTTTAGCACTACTGATCAGGTGTAGATTTGTTTACATAAGCACGCTTTACTTATCGATTTCTAATGCTCAAGAACATGTTTCATGTTCTTCCTATTCCCATGAACTTGAGAGGGAATGCCAAGGAAACCGATTGTGTTCAGGATATAAACAAGGAAGACAATTCCTGATTTATTGTAAATGATTTATTCATTGTATATATAGGCTTGTATTACTATACATACACTTATTCGTATCAATTGTAACCCTACATTATAAATACAATAGCAGTCGGCCCTGTACAGTTAAGGATTTCACAATGTTCTTCTTCTCTTTATTATTTTAACTATCCTGAAGCTTACCACTAGGTTAAAAAGTAGAAAAATTAACTTTTAAAACCTACCCATAAGCCAATTAAAAGCACGGAATAGGTTTATTTACAAGCTTGCACATAATTGCACGTGCACTAGAAAAAGTAACGTGCAATACACATGTAAAGATGGAATCATCACATCTTTCTGTCTACTCAAGAAACTTCACTTTCATCTTGTACTCTTTATCCCATATGTTCTAATTAAGTGGTCGTCATCGTATATATCGGCATGTTAACATGATATCGATGTCGATATCAATAATGATAAATTAATAATAGTTCCTTAAATGAACTAAATATGATAAACACATGGCCTTCAAGGGGATGCTTGAATGATTAAGATTTGGTTTTTCTACTAGCAAGTTGAGGTTGAAACTCTAGAAATGATATTGGGCTTAGGTGAAGTTTGGAAATTTGGACGATCATTGCTCCTTGTTGTATAATTCGAGGTCAGTTGAAAAAGAAGAAGAAGAAAGAAGATAAGCACTCAATGATTGATATCCAAATGCAATCGTATAGTTTCATCAAGTGGATATAACCTTTGAAAGTCAATTTAAATTCATTTTTGTTACGACAGGGAAAAGTTTTTTTAGATAAAAAGGATTTGTGTAAAATTAGAATCTTTAGATTATGATAGTTAGAGATTGTAATCTTTCTATAGTTAGAGATTTGTAAAATTAGATTGTAATTTAAAAGTGTTGAATCTATCAATAAAATATTAAGAGGTTAAATATTTGTGATTTAGTTTTTCAATAATTAGTTTCTGAGCTTTGAATAAAAAAAGAGCATGACAACCTCAACAATCTATAAATGTTTATGAAGAAAAGGAGAAAAGCAAGACAACTCAACAATCTTCCATGTTGATTAAGGAGATAGAACCCTTAACCATATGTGTATGTTATTGAATGTTTGGTTCATGGTTGTTATTCAAGAAAAGTACTTTGTAATTATAGGCTTCCATTCTTTGTATATACTACTTAAGCATCTTTTCTTCCTAGATTTGACCTTAGCAAATGGACATCAAAGATCTTATATTAGTTAGTGTGGGAGTTTTTTAGGGAAAAATAAAGATTGACAAACTTGGGATCGACAATGTAAAAGGAAAGCCAAATAAGTTTATTTTTTGTTTGCAGGCAAAAATGGACATTGATCTACCTAAAAAATCATAGTTTGAGTAATAAAGCTTAATGTAATGAGCAATACAAACTATAGGTACTTTAGCCAACTAGAAGATGTATTATCAGGAAAATAAAGGAAATTATACTTAATAACCTTTATTCCATGCATGAAAAAAAAGTAAACGAAAGTGTTTCCTAATACTTTGGCGTTTTCCAAAAAAAAAAAAAGGCATCCCCCGTAGAGTAAAACATGCTATAGAAGATTTAGTTCTAGTAATCTATAAATCATTGGATTAAGATCAATTTACAAATATATTCTCAAGTTACATATAGTGCAATATATTAAAGATTTATATATCATTCACAAAGAAAATATAGAAGAAGACACCTTAAGTTGGAGTCGTTTGTGAAACTAAGAAAATTACTTGGTGTTTGTATTCAAGATAGACCTTTTTTAAAAGGAAAATCTCTCATTATTGAAGGAAAGGATTGTTTAATCGTTTATGAAACTAAAAAGATTACTTAGTTTTTATGCTTAAGAAATGCCTTTTTTAAAAGGAAAGTCCCTTATGTTGATAAATTGGGTGTTTAAGAATATTAGTTGAAGGAAATGATTGTTAACATGGAAAAAGGTTTCCTGTATTAAAAAAGGCTTGCGTTTAGAATTCTTGGCTTGCGTTTAGAATTCTTATTTATATAATTAATTAAATTTTTTATTAGATTATGATAATTAAAGGTGTTAATTTTACTATAAATATAATGATTAATATACTCAGAATTTTAAGAGTGTTGAATCAATAAATAATATCTTAAAAGGTTAAATATTTACGTTTTATACTTTT
>Ga0325402_1006822_pt1 | contig 10823 bp, 8 predicted proteins | sample PopdelMetagenome_22_FD_207212 | JGI IMG/M metagenome (GOLD analysis project Ga0325402, IMG submission 207212) | Populus deltoides microbial communities from Bellville, Georgia, United States - Xylem-PdKOR-R3 | ecosystem: Host-associated > Plants > Phyllosphere > Stem > Wood/Secondary xylem...
TGGTGCTTTATACTTTGATCTTACACGTTATAGATAGATTGTTAGTGCTCTTCAATAACTCACTTTTACGAGGTTTGATATCTATTATGTTGTTGATAAAGTATGTTAGTTTATACATGTTATTTCTGATGCTCACTAGGCTGGGGTAAAACACATTTATACATGTTATTTCTGATGCTCACTGGGATGGGGTAAAATACATCTTGCATTATTTAAAGGCTACAACCTCCTATGGTTTACACATCACTTGTAACTTTTCATTTTCTCTTTATGGTTTCACTAATGCTAATTTGGCCAACAATGTTGATAATCGAAAGTTCATTGGGGGCTATCTTATGTATCTTGGCTATATGCAAATATCATGGAAGTCTGGGAAATAAAAAACAATTCATCACTCTTCGACTGAAGACAAATACAAGGTTTTGCTGATGATACTACTTAAATTTTATGGATTCCTTCTCTGCTTTCAGAACTTCAGCTTCCCTTGGCTCTTATGACTATATTATGGTGAGATAATTTTGGTGCCACATATTTTTTTATGAATCTTATTTTTCATGCTCATGCTAAACATGTTAAAGTTGACTATCATTTTGTTCGTGATGGAACTGCTAAAAAGAAAATTTAGGTTCAATTTATCTCTTTTTATGATCAATTAGCTGATGTTCTTACAAAAACTCTTTCAAATGCTTCTTTTTCCTACCTTTGAACCAAGCTTCATATGGCATCCTCACTTTTAGCTAGAGGGAGCTATACACTTCACCTGGTATATATATACATGTTTTCCTAGTATAGGAGTATGATTATGTGTAATGCATTGTATGTTTGTTATTGTATACAATCCTACATATATAAATATTGATTGTTATCTCTTTACTGAACTTTATATTATACTTAGAAACTTCATCTCAAATATTTTCTCAACTTGTCCACATCGCATTAAATTTGATTGAATCTTCAGCGATGAAATTATTAAGTTGGAGGATGAACATCACAAACTACAATAATTTGTGAAAGCAACATTTAATTGAAATGGTCAACAACCTTCCAAATAGAACAGATCGTATTGAATATTTCACCAAGAGACCTTGACATCTCCAAGAGATGATAGATATATCAAAACCCTAATTGGTAATCTAGGAGCCCCACTGGGCTTCACCAATTAAGGAGTTCAGTCTGTTCATTTCTCGTATTAAATCCCAACTTGTATTTGGTACTTTGCCTTCTTTTTCTTTCCTTATCCCTTGTTTTATTAGTTCCTGGGAATAGGTCCCAGCAATGAAAGCAAAATCTGAGCAACATTTTACGTGTAGCTTATACTGTTTGAGTTGAATATAATAGAGATAGTTTCCCGAAATGGGATTGAACATGATTTTTTTGAACAAGACCTTAGCATATATGCTATCTGACAGTCTGATGTAGAAGATCAAAGCCAAGTTAAGAAAGAAATTAACTCTGAAAAGAGAAGAAAGTGGGACTCTTTGACAAAAAGAAATATTTGCTCGAAAAAGCAAATCCGAGCCCACCCACATTGAATTTGGAAGGGCTGACTAATCGTACCTTCCAACTTGGCAACATGAAGACCCCTGCTCTAGGGTTAGCTAGGTGCTTGCCTCGGAACGTCACCATAATGGCCATGACTGATTCACACCGTACAGATACATGGAAATATAAGCAGACTTGATCTCGCAAGTCTCTAACATTGAAATCCTACGTTCAGACTCCTCCTATGGGAACCAAGGGAAATCAAGAGCAAATAATGAAGCCAATTTTTTTGACAATTTTGGTTCGAACTTATTGTGGCCTTTTTAGGCTTTTCGAAACAATTATTAATTATGGGTATGGATGCTAAATTTTTCACATAAAGTGTGCTCAATAATATTAATACTCAACTTATTTAGGTTCCGTATGAATTAATTAAATATAGTGTCCGCACATGGTCATGGAACACTTTTCAAAATCTATTCTTAAGAAACAATTAAAATAAATATTAATAAAAAAGAAGTAATTAAGATTCTAGAGGGGAAAAACATTATTTTTTTTCTTAATTATGTATTTTTTTTACAAATTTTTTTTTTATTAACAACATAATTAATTAATAAGAAATAATGACAGTTAAGCAAATATTAGTAAAAATTCTAATGATTTGAATTAAAGAGAGAACATTTATCTTTATAATCAAAATTCCCTTTCATTATTCATGTATTTCTTTTTTGTTTTGGCAAAAAAGTGTTTTTTTATTAAAATCTTTTCTTTTTAAATAAAAAATTATTATAATTTTAAAAAAAATCAAGAATCAATCCTTTTTACGCAGTTATACAAAAATATAAGAATAATACGTCTAGAAAAGTATATAAAAATTTTAAAATAAAAAATAGATATTTTATTATCATTTAATATTAATATACAATTTTAAATATATATATATATATTCATAAAATAATTATTAATGTTATCATGAAAAATCTCAAACCACAACTGGTTAATTCTTTAAATATCATTATAATAAATTTATTTAAATATATATTATTCTATTTAAAAAAATTATTAAGGACTATTTTACAAAAATAAAGCCTAGCAGGCCAGGAACTATCTTAGAAACAAAGGCCATTATGCCCGCCCACCTAGCTTTTTTATATATATAATGAGTGGATAACATTTTTTTTTTTTTAATAGAAATGGTTCCTCCTCACCCATCTTGTTAGATAACACATCACCTTTTACTTCACAAAAACCTAAAATTTAATTTATTTTACCCTAAAAATACCTTAAAAACATTATAAAATAATTTCCAACCCTAAAACACATTTTAATCAATTTGAAAACCATAAATCAAATCAAATCAAACAAAGTTCACAAGCCTCAATCTATTTTTAGCATGTTTAAAAAGCAAAACCAACTTCATTAAACTCCTCTCTTTAAAAAAAAAAAAGACTTAATGAAACACAGATCGACCATTTATTAGCCTAAATTATAGCCTATGAAATATTCTCTCCTCTATCTTTTTCAAAAACTCTATATTCTCTAAATATACAAGAACTGAAACACAACAAAAACCATAACTACCTGAAAAAACATAAAAGCCTTCGTTTCTAAGCTTCGAATAAAAGCCTTTTCTATTCCATAAAAGCCTTTTTTTATTTTTAGATTGATCATTTTTCTTTTAATTGTGTCTATAAGCTTCGAATTCAAACTCCATCTCATTTAATCAACCTTTAATCGTGTTTGAAAATCTGTTAGAAAGCTTTAATTACCAAGAATATGCAAATATAAGCTACCACCAACCCCGAAAACACCACAAATAATATATGCACGGATAATAAAAAGCCAGAGTCATCCTACGAGCCTTGTTGCCCGATAGCCGGATGCTTCTGTGGTCTTGGAATAAGAGATACAGGATAAAACCACAATTCCCATAAACACAGTTACACAATTATGCATTTACGATATTATGATGGCTGAATATTCAAAACAACGAAAGCAGAAGATGCTATGTTTGTCCATGGATAAAATGGGGACATCAACATTTTGACTGTCTCTGCTCACGAGGTTCCACAAGGTAAAACAGTTTGAGATATGACACAACTAGACACGGGGAACACTTGTTTCATTCGTCGAATTCATGCATGTGGTCTAATAGATAGTTGGCCGCCAGTTCTTCATTCTTGTTGCATGCAAAATACACCTCCAATACTATGGCTCGGTCAAAGCCCATTGCTTCAAGCTGCCAAATCGACATTTTCAATTTAGTAGACCAACGAAAAGATTGTTTTAAAAATAGGAAATTAGAGACTTATCAAGCTCTTCGGTTTTTCAGCTCGTGTGCTCTTGAGCATCAAAAGCAGGAGAAAGGAGATTATGATCTGATTAAATGCACAATTCTAAATGCATGAAGACATCAAGTAACCATGGAAGTGAGTTTTCACAGATGCATGCAATAGATAATTCAAGATTTCAATGCATGTGGCATCAAACACCTTGCCCCTAAGGCGCAAATATCAATGAAATTCACAGATGCAATTCCTGCAATACATGAAAATCTATGCGACAGAGAACTTCAAAACTGTGACTTGGCTGCAAATGTTAAGTGATGAATGAAATTCAGCACCAATAATTAAGAAATATATTGTGTCGAGCGATGAACTTACACGTTCAATTGCCTCGCGCTCCTCAGGGGTGACAGTCACTGCTTGTGGCGTTGCAGAGGCCAACTGGCCCAGCACATTCCTGATTAAGTAAAGGCAATTTAGAATCACATGCAGGGAATTCTGTGTATATATCATTCTAAATACAGATTCATCTCACCCCTCTCCTTCAACAGGTTCGTTTATCAAGCGCAAGAAATCAGCCTGATGCTCTTGAATGAGACGCATCAGGTATGGATTTTGCTTCCCTAGCTCCTGAAGCATCGGCTGCAATACATGAAAAGTCATTGATCATCTTTAGGTTAGCACCTAAAAGTATGGCAACAAGGAGAAACAACCACATGAATTAAAATCCTACTAGGTACCTGTAGGATTTGAGGGTTTGCTTGCACCATAGCTCGCAAGGCTTGGAACTGAAATTGAGGAGGGTTGCATAAGAAACTTCAAGCCAATTAATGAATTTACATAGATCCACAATAAATATCTTCAATACCTGTTGGCTATTGCGTAAAAAATCCAAGTTGCCTGTACCAGCATTAGAACCCGTACTGTGATGGCCCTAGTTCCATAAGAATCATGTTCATCAATTGACCCACCCTAATGAGGCTTTGAAAGTACATATAAGAGAAATACACACCTGTGGAAAGAGATCTAGTGGATTTGCATTCGGACCGCTATTAGGAGCCACAGCTGGTTGTGGAGCCAGAGCTGGAGGATTCGCAGCGTTGCCACTTGCTGGACCTTGGACAACTTGGGCAACTGGTGGAACTTCAGCTTGCTCTGGAATACCCTGGTATTGTAAACCAAATGCTAAAATGACCACTACTATAATAATATATAAACAACCACAACACATAAAGAGTAAAATACTCTTGTAACAAACTAAAATCTCACCAAAAAGGGAGGAAAAAAAAACTCTGAATCAAAATATGAAAATGTTGATCTCATTATCATTAATTCACATACAAAATGTTGATGCATAACAAATAGAGGTAACAGAGACTTCTGAGGGAAAAAAATGTTTTTTTTTTTTGCGAAGTGGGGATTGTTGCCGAAGTACAGGTCTTAGGTTGGATGAACCTAAATATTAAACAGCATACTGCTATTAAGGTTTAACAGTATTATACAAGAAAGACAATGAGAAGATGGACAGGGGAAATAGAAGAGCTCAAGATGATCCGATAATATTGAAGATAGGACAATATATACCAACACTCTTTAGTTTACAAGTTTTGTGAAGAAAAAGATGAATAGAACTGAGCATAACCTAGAACCAGTCACCAAGTTACAAAATTATAGACCCACAGTTTTTAAATGACTTACAGAGTATAAATAATCAACAGCTCGTTCAGGGTTGTTGAATGCAGCGCGTAGAGCACGAACAACTGTTTCTCGGTTCCAGTCTCCTCCACCCATATCAAGAATCTCTTGAATGGTTGCTTCTAAATTACTTCCTGCAACGAGATTTGATGCTGCTTGCCCATACATGTTTGTATCTAAACTGCTTCAATGACAGGGAAAAAAAAAGAAAAAATATATATATTATTAGTTAAATTTTAACTGCTATTTGATACCTTGTTAATTTCACTTTAAAAACACATTTTATTATTAAAATAAAACTTTAAAACGTGTCATTTTGCTTCATTTGATTGATAACAACACATCGAATTGCACATGTTAACCAAACACTTTATTATTTAACTACATACAAAACCTCACGTTGCTTTGGTTTATTGTGATTTTATTTCTTTTATTGTCTATTTTTAGTTTTTAGAGCATCAATTGTTTTTTAATTTTTGACGTAAATCATAGCAAAATTTATTAGATCAAGATATAATCTCAAATCCTTTAGACCACTAGCAATTTTTTTTCTACTTATTGCATTTTCTCCAAACTTTTCTAGAAAACATACATATTATTTTAATCAATAATAAAAATACATAAGCATATAAAATATTATATAAATTGATTCAACATGTGAATGTAATAAAAACAAGTTTAATTAAATACATGTACCATATTTAATGGTTGAAGATTGACAATCCAAATAATAAAATTATTGACATGATAAATAAAAACTCAATTGAATATAGAATTAGCCATTAAAAAATTTCAATTAACTGAACCCATGAAAAAGATATTTTTATTTTCTTAATTATTATAGAGAGAACTCTAAAAGACGTGGGGGAAACACTGTAGACTAAAACGGGAAACACTGTAGACTAAAACTCATGGGCACTATGGATTCACTGTGCCCATGAGCTTCTTCTTCTTTTTTGTTCTTTTTTTAGTTTTTCCCTTTAAGGGCGTAATTGGAGGCTAATTTGGTTAAATTTGTTAAAGAATTGTGAAATTGAAAGAAAAGGAACTAAAATGAAATGTGCAAAGAACATGGGTGGTCTTTTCTAAATTTTTATGAAATGTTCAACTTAGTCCTCATTATTTACTAATTATAAGAATTGGGTCCCTTCAATTTTTGAAGTTCCAACAAAAATCAATTTTGATCCAAAACTTTATTTTTTTTATTCTTGGTTTGAGAGATGAGAGAGAAAGTTGTTGGATTCCAAGGGTAAAGAGAAAAATATCGTTGACACCGTTTTCAGCCACCAAAACAGTCGATATCTTTATGTCAAATAGTTTCATTTGATAAGGGGAGTTCAACTTAAGTGTTTTTTTATCTTGAAAATGCCTAAAATAATATATATGAGCTCGAAAATATTTTTGGTTTTGCATTGCTTTCGGGTTTTGGAATAGTTTTTTGAGTTTTTTAGGCCATGGATGGGTTTAGAAAAGTTCCAATTGTATTTTCTATGTGTTTTGAATCAAAAATAAATTGAAAAATAGGTTTTAAAGTCAAAAAAGCTTCTGCCCCGATTTACCAACCACCGAAGAGAACGGAATCTAGCCGTCATCTTATGTAATGGGTAGACGCCCCATCTGTAATCAAAAAAAATTATGGGCCCAAGCTCATGAGCCCTTCCTTTTTTTTCTAAATTTTTTTTTTTACTTGATGCTTGTTTATATGTATTTTTTAAAAAAAAATTTATTTATATTTAAATTAATAATTCTTTTCTCTTTTATTTTGTTTATATAGTCTGTTTTAAATAGCAATTATTTTTTAGTTATTTTGTATGTATTTAATTTTTGAAAAGATTATTCTAATTCATCTGTAATTTTTTTATGTTTAGTATAAATAAAAAAATATTTATTTTTAGATAATATGTATAACCTTATACATAGTATTTTTTTTCCTTTTATTTTATTCAATCAATTTTATGTGTATCTATTTCTATTATCATTTAATTAAATAAAAATTTGATTTTAGTAAACAAATTCAATACATTTCATGTGTATCTATTTCTATTATCGTTTGATTAAATAAAAAATTAAGTTTGGTAAACAAAGTCATTCAACACAATTGGGTCAAAGTCCCGTGTTGTAAAATCAAATATCTTGATCTATAAATATATCTATCGATTTTTTTATTTTTATCTTCATTTATCGTTAATGATTTTTTTTTATTTTTTTACATACAGTTCTCGATTTATTTGATTACATGCATGCATGAATTTTTTTTATTTACACTTATAATTTTTCAATGAACAAATATGCGTCGAAAAAGCCTACATATAATTTTTTTGTAGGAAAAAATATATCTGACCGGTGGCGTAGCACGGGCCAAATGGCTAGTTATATTCCATTTGAATTCAACTTTCATTTATATGGTTATTGTTGAATATAATACATGCCAATGGTAATTTCATGATTATGAAAATAATAAATAAATCAGATAATAAAAACATAATTGTTGTCTAAATAATATTTGGAAAGAGTAAAAAATGAGATAAAAAAAAATAAGATCAAAATCTTGAAATTCAAATTATAGATCAGGATATGAATGCATCTTCTCCATGAACACGAAATAAAATGATTTTTTTGCAAGAAATCTCAAGACTGGGTTCAAACTTGATATTATATATGTACATTTTATCATATAATAAAAACTATATTCATATGTGTATAATTTATCACATATAGGGAGTAGAAAAAATAATTCAATGCATAGGACAAAAAACTGTCAACGCATATTCCTCCCTCCTTTTCCATATATACTTCACAAACTCTACTACCCAAAGCACTAGTATAAACTTGGCCAAATATCTAGCATTCCACCCACCAATCTCAAACCTCCTTTGGCCAGATGTCAACTTTTTAATCCAACTTAATCATATTCATTAAATGTTATAGATGATTTATTGTAGTTGGCTAGCATGGCCCCACTAATAATTTAGATTTGTAGTTCTCATTAAAAGCATAAAGAATCCGATCAGAAAAAGTATTGTCAGTTTGAGAGTCCTAGTTTTGATTGCAATACAGCTCAAGAATTTAAAAATTAAATAAATAAACAGTTGTCCTTTGCGATTATAATTGAAATAGGTTATGTCATCTTCAAGATTTTAATAACTTGAAATTGTGTAAACGAACTCAACAACTCAAGGAACTTACAATAAATTTCAATTCATTGCCTAATTTAAAAATCACTTATAGTAGTTAAAGATTTAATTGACAGATTTCTTGATCAAATGAAGATTTATTACCAAATAATATCAAAAGTTGATAGGCTACGTATTTTCCGCGATCAACATTAGGGCTACAAATAATTTTCTTATTCATAGGAGTGTCAATTGCATCCGTATTATGTTTGTTGACCATTAAAATTAAATATTTTAAATCAGTAAGAATGTAAAATAGATTGTTACCCTAGTAGCAAAGGAAGTGAAAACAATATTGATTTCTAAAATTCAGCTAACATATGAATTTTACATCTCTTTTACAAGCCATGATGATCAATGCATCTGTTTCTTGTTGCTGATCTTTCTTTTTTATCACTAACCTTTTCTCTTAGAAAAAACTCACATATTAAAAAAAAAAAAAATCCATGTGCAAAAATGACATATGACATAAAAGATAGGAAATTGAAAAGGGAAACCATCAAATTCAAGCTCAAGATGCGTACAAAATCCAGTGACTTGAATTATGAAAGCTGTAGATAATGAAACTTATGTTTTTGATGATCATGGTATCATGCCCCTTAACAGTGATAGTAAAGAAGATTGGTTAAAAACCAGTACAAGAAAATACTCACAGAGCTGAAGTAACTACAGCAGGACTGGATTCAGCAGCAGATTGTGGCCTGCAAGATTCACAACTTTAAAATAAATAAAAAAAGACCAGAAAAATACAAACCCAAGTAATGGCAGAAAATGAAAAGATATTCTGATATAAACAAAACAGAGAAAGAGAAAGAAAAAGCTTTAAATTCAAAACCCACAAAGCAGCAGCTGGTACAGGAGCTTGAGATGTTATTGATGGTTGTGTCACATTAGAAGGCAAGGAACTCGCAGGTGGGGCCTGTGCAGCAAGCAGTTGCATTAATTGATCTCAGACGGAGCTTAACAACACACTTTGAATCATATTGCTAACAGAGCATCTTTAATTGCTGCTTGTTACGAAAATAAACAAAAGATGAAAGAAGGTTGAAAAAAAGTTTAAGATCTGTAAAATTAGATACTACAGTTATCCTCTTCCAAAATCAAAAGATATCTAATAAATGGGTATTTGTTAAGCCAATAAAATTAAAATGCATGTATGATGAGAACATCTTGGCAGAGTTTTGTTTCTTGGAGAGCCATATGGAAAATCAAAGTCACATTTAGAGTTTCCTTTGCTTAACAAGGGGTGCTGGGGGTATGACTTCAACCATGGATAAATACAATATAAGGGAATGGTGTGGATAAATCAGTGCTATCATTGCAAGGAAGCAGCTGAATCCTTTACTTGTTGGTATCATTCGTGGAGTAGAGCTTTATGGAATTAGCATATGAGATCGTGGCTGTCGCTTGGATCATGTCAGGCATATTGGAACAGGAGCTGAATGTTTACACCGGGAAAACTGGAGAATTTTGCAGAGGCAATAGGGACCTCTGGGGTTTGTACTCCATCAGCCAAAGTAAATGCAATAAATGAGCATTTGACAGGCGAGAATTAGATTGGGACACTAAACTTTTGGCACAAGGAAAATACTTTTCAAACTGTAGATTCTTATTCTGCATGTATTTTCTGTTCCCGGTAAATGTGTGGCACCATCTTAGTTCCTTTTAATAGAAGGCAAAGCCTTTAAAAAACTCTTGATAGCAAAACTATTAAGATCCTCACAAATCCAAAAATAACTAGGAGATTGAGTAAAGGGAAGCTAATACAGCAAAACCCAAGATCCATTATTTAAGCATGTGTAAAGTGTAGCTATTTCATTAAAAATTTATCATCCTATAATCTTTAATGCATGTTTTGCCCAAATTTTGATATTGTACTAGAACTCCATAGATTTTACAACTAGGCTGAAAAATATCTCCTAGAGTATCCATATGTCATGGGGATTGATTAAAGCCATCTTGACCTCCAGAAAGACAGAAAAGCCTATTTACTTCTAAATAAATCTAAGCTATCCCTTAAAAAGTATGTTAACAAAGTAAAAAATCAGAACACCATGAGTGTTTGCATATAGCATAATTAATCATGCACACCAAAGTATCCCATCCTAAAATTTAATAAAGGAAAGCATCTTTGCATTCTGCAACCAAAGGAATAAATGTAGAAACCATTTTATACTTTTTTTTTTTT
>Ga0325402_1006823_pt1 | contig 10822 bp, 8 predicted proteins | sample PopdelMetagenome_22_FD_207212 | JGI IMG/M metagenome (GOLD analysis project Ga0325402, IMG submission 207212) | Populus deltoides microbial communities from Bellville, Georgia, United States - Xylem-PdKOR-R3 | ecosystem: Host-associated > Plants > Phyllosphere > Stem > Wood/Secondary xylem...
TATTTGATTATTTGGATGATTTTGAGAGATTGAATTGAAAGATGATGATTTTGAGTTATGAATTGTGTAAATAGTGAATTTTGAGTTAGAAATTTGGCAAGAACAGTAGGTAATCTGTGAGAATTCTAGGTTTGAGGTTGAAGATGACAAAATTTCAATGGAGATCAGGTCTCAAAATGCCATGCCCACTGCCCCCATGGATCCAGTAGGTTATAATGCAGCCGAGCATTGAATTTGTAAACATCTTACCTTTTGTTTTGTTTGTCGCATTGTTATCAAACTCTTTTACATTTTATTGCGGCATATTGCTATGTGTTTAGCATGCTTTAATCAAAAAGTTGAGTAATTGATGAATGTTAGGCAAGAATATTACAGATTGTTTTTGTTTTCTGCCTCCTCCTTTTCTTTCCTCCACCTTGACAATTGTCATATTATTTTTGTTTTCAGCCGCCTCTTCTTCCCCCATCCCTGAAAATTGTCAGAGGACAATTTTATGCTTTGAATCAAATCCATCTCAATTTTTTCGCTCATAACTTTATGTGTGAACTGCATATGTTTCATTTGTCTTCCTTGTTCAGTGCCTTCTTTTTTTTCTGTGACATGGTTTTCCCTTTTGCCTTTTATATTGAACAACATCCCATAGTATGCCCCCTGAAGTTCAGAATCAAGGGTTGTTTCTCCCTATCCTATTGTCCACTGATCAGTCTCAAGTATGCCAGCAGTTGGTATCACAGAACATGCAGAATTGCATGGCATCTAATGGAGTTCAAAGTTATGCTGGTTTACAACCGGCACTGCCTCCTGTCTCTGGTGTAACCCTGACTATCCCCAACACTGTTGTCCAGAATCCTAACATGCAGAGTATCCCTGGTGTTTCACAGAACGCAGTGGGGAATTCAATGGGACAAGGGATTCCCTACACTATGTTTGCCAATTCTCAGAGACAAATGCCAGGTTATGCTCTTTTTGGTAGCTTTATGTGCCACTGCTTCCCCTTATGGCATTAGAAATGCCACTGCTATTGGAACTATTGCAATCACACATGCATTTGTAAACACACGATGCCCTACAGTGCGGTGCACCAACTGTTCACCTCTCATAATGGTTCAAGTCAGCAATGCTCTTTTAGGTAGCTTTATGTGCCGCTGCTGCCACTTGTGGCATTATTAATGCCACTGCTATTGAAACCATTACAATCACACGCATTTGTTACCACATCATACCCTCCATTGCATTGCACCAGCTGTTCGCCCTCTCATTCTGCATTTATATGATTACATAACATTTAGATGAAGTTCTTAATACAAAAAGGACTTGTATTCCTATATAGGAAAATACTAATAGTCCTATCTAGAATAGGAAAAACCTAATGAAGCTCGCTATACTTTGGGAATAATTAAATACTAAATGGAAAATAAAACTGAGACTCGCAATATTTCATAATTTTCAGCAAGCGTTAAAATTACCGAAATACCCTTGTATATGGAAAACACACAAAAATACATGCATTCTAATATTTTGTTGTCCGCATTGAAATTTTTGTAGCATCCCTAGATTCTACAGCACAGACTGGACATGAAAAAGGCGCTGATTGGCAAGAGGAGATCTATCAGAAGGTAATTTCTATGATTTACTGTTTATTAGATGGAGTTCATGTATTCCATAGTCTTGCAAGATTTCAATGGAAAAAGGTATCAAGAAAATAAGTGGGACTTATTCCATTGAATCATGACCACATCTAGTATTGTTGAATTTTATAGAAAATAAGGTTGAAATTCTGAATGTCTCAAGTCATAGCTGCATGTTTGATAATGACAATTTTTTTTTTGTGCTCAGGAGAGTATTAAAACGGGAATAAGAATGGTTGTTGATAAGGATAATTTTTTTTTTGTGCTTAGGAGACCAATATTTGCTGAGCAATTCTATAATGAAAAGTTGGTGACTGATGTTTTAAAAACTGGATATCATGTTAATTAAAAGTGAAGCTGTAGAGAAGGCAATCACTCAAATTATGATGGATGAAGAAGCAGAGGAAATGAGTAGCGGAGCAAAGAAACGGCCAGGAAGGCTGTTGAAGAAGGTGGATCTTCTTGCTCTGATTTCAATCCTTTCATTGAATAACTGAGGTGGGGTCGCCTTGAAATAGAGGCAGATGTAAGTGTTATCACACATGCGTAGAATACTTTGTTTCTACTTAGTAGTGGTTTTGGCAATTTATTTTTAGGCAAGTCTTGAGAATTGAAAGAGTAATCACACCCGAGTCAATGACCAATCCAAATCAGTTCTCTTCCTAATGGTTCAGGAAAGAGAAATACAGCTTATATATTTAACCCAAATAAAATTTCAAATAGAAAGGCTGAGCTTAGAGACAGTACACTACAAATTAAGCACCCAATAGCTAGACATCGAAGGTAACAAATTCACCTTCTGAAGCTGGAGAACTTGCGAAAACTAGCCACCACAAAATAGTAGCAAGTATCGATGCAGTCTTCGATGAAGTACAACCACCTACATCGCCAATATGGATTGATGTAGAGAACTGCTGCAATGGTTATCACCACAACTGTGTAACATACACCGAAACTGATGTAGAAAAACTCCATGTTTATGAAACCATCATCTCCTTGTTCATCATTAGGAACTGGCTGCGACGACACAGCTTCCTCACTACAATTGTTTCGCAATGGAGGTCCACACAAGAAAGGATTTCCTTCATAACAGCTTTCATCAAAGGTCCCAAACTGATATTTCTCTCAGGTGTTCTACCTGACAAGTTATTGTGTGCCACACTAAAAACTTCCAGTGTGGTAATTCCAGTAAGTTGTGGAGGGATGGCACCATTCAAGTTGTTGTAAGAAACATCCAAACTCTCAATCTGCTTTAGATTTGAGAATGTTGCAGGCATAGATCCAGTGAGATTGTTGTGTGATAAGTTTAATGACCGTATCTCACTTAAGTTTCCAAATTCTTGTGGGATTGCTCCTCCGAAGTTGTTATTGGAGAGATCAATACCAGACATGTAGCTGAGAACTTTCCCCTTGTAACCATAATACATATTTTTAGTTCTGAATTCTATCACTTCTTCTGTTAAGTTAAGCTGAAAATCCTTTTCCAACAAGGACACACGATCCACTAGTAGTGGACCCATTGTTTCATAATAAGCTGTTTTCATGGACGTTGATATAAAACCACCTCTGCCACCCACTATTGCTTTCTGCGAACTTTCCTTGAAAGTAAGATTGCCCAAACAGGAGGGTAGTGGACCAGAGAGCTGGTTTTGTGAAACATCCAAAATGCTTAATTGTTCTAACAAGCATAACTGAACAGGGAGCTCACCATCAAAGTGATTAGCCCTCAGAAGAAGAACACTCAATGATGAATGATTGCCAATCCAATTTGGAATAGAGCCGGTGAAGCTGTTGTCTATAAGATCCATCGTAACCAGGTAAGAGCTGTTAAAAAATCCATATGTTAATGGGCCGCTCAATCTATTTTTCGATAGATGCACATGGGTTAGAGGTGGTGGACTGAAACAAGATGGTATATATCCAGACAAGTTGTTCTCAGAAAGGTCCAAATATTCAAGCCGGCCAAGCTTACAAAAGTCTTTTGGGATCGGACCCTTAAAATGGTTTTTGGACAAATCAAGTACTCCAAGGTACGTAAAATTAACAAAGCTCCTCGAAAGCATGCCTGAAAATTGATTGTTACTCAAATCCAATACATTCAATTCTTTCCACTCGTATAATGAAAAATCTGATATCTGGCCCCAAAAGTTGTTACCATTTAGGTAGAGAAATTCTAAGGTAGAAGAATTGAACTCCGAGGTCGGTATTTGCCCACCCAAATTGTTGTTTGACAGCTTGAGAACCAGTATTGTTAGCTGTTCTAGTTGTACTGTAGACAATTGATTGTTGGATAAATCTAAAAATAAAAGAGAGCTAATATTTCCTAAACAAGAAGGAATACAACCTGTGAATCCATTCTTAGCCATCCTTAAAGTCCTCAGATTTGGAAAGATTAAACAAATATCTTTTGAAATTTGACCGTTCATGTTGTTGTTGGAAATATCTAATTCGGCCATATTCAAATATGGGTGATCTTGCAACTGTAAAGTACCAACAAAGGAGTTGTCGCTCAGATATAGTTGCTTCAATCGTGTATTGTTCTTAAGCAACCACGATGGAAACATTCCGGTGAAGTTGTTGTGGGAGAGATCAAGGGCTTTTAAGTCCAATTGGTAATAGAGGAAGTCGGGAATTACATTGAGTGCTTCCGATGTTGGACTACTTGACAAGCGGAAAAGGACTAGTTGGAACTTTGGAATCAAATTATCAAAGGCAGCAGGTTCTGTTACTAGTCTGTTGTTCTCACTAGAGAAGAACTTGAGGCTTGAGTGGTTCAAAAAAGGCTTCATTGAAATGGGAACTTCAAAGAGGTTATTTGATAGTGAGAGGAATTCAAGGGATATGAGGTTGGTAAGGGGACCAGATGCAATATTTCCAGTAAATTGGTTGTCAGAAACATCTAATAGCTGTAGAGTTGACAAATTTCCCAAACAATCTGGGAGTGAACCTCCTAAATTATTTCTAGAGAGATCTAACTGCTTCAGATTCTTCAATTCACACCAACCTGTACAATTTATCTCGAAACAGTCAAAATAGTGTTGAAAGAATCTTTTATTGATGATAGTTGTTAATTTACCTTGAGCGGGTAGGGTGCCATGGAGGTCACATTCAGCAACAGACAAAACTTTAAGAGCAGGCAATGCTCCAGTGTTCTGGAGAAAGTTTATTGGGAGAGAAGTATTATCTAGATGCAATTCTTCAAGGGTGCTAGAATTGAAGAAAGTCCCTGTGAAAAGAAGAAGAAGAAGAAGAAAGATATGATGAAAATTGTGGTAGTACAGAATGGCCATTCCATTCAATATTATTAATTATGATTTTAAGAAACTAAACTATGATTAACCTTGACTTAAATTAGTATCCTTGAGAGAAAGGGTTTTCAGGGATATTGGCAATGACTGCAGGAATTCCAGCGTCCTTAATCCTATGATGTGTAGAATTGAAAACAGGCAATCAAGTAAGTAGTGAAATTAAGTGTTATCTTGATCGAGTTCTTAAACCTATGATAAAGAATTAAGATGATTTTTGGATATAAACAACAAATTGCCTGAAAAATCCAGAGATTTCACAACTTTACCATTGACAGTCGTCGATCCTAGCAACATATTGCCTGATAAATTTAAAGACTTGAGAGAAGAAAGTCCACGCAGATGTGAGAAAATGCTGTCGTTGAATATATTATCGCTCAGGTCCAGGTTCTCGAGTTCCCCAAAATGTGATGATATGATCTCAAAACCTGCAAGAGAGTTGTTTCTAAGAGTAAGTCATAGTTATGAGCTCACGATATGCATAATAAATAGAAACTAAAGATAATTAGAAAGATAATTAGAATTGATGAGATGTTGTTGTTCAATTGATATATGATTCTCAAATTATACATAAAAAGATGGAAGCTAAGTTATGATAGACTTACAAAACGAGATAAAGAAACTTATAATTAAGATCTCATCGGTAATTAAAACAAGAATAATAATTGATCCTAGATAGCAACATATTGCCTAATTTTGCAAAACTAATTAATTTAGCAAAGCTAATTTATGAATAATAATCCATGGCAAGTTGAAATCCGTTCGTAACTTAATTCCTCTATCTATTTAGTTAGTAAGATGCTTAGTTGTCACTAATTTAGTAATTATAATTTGTTCCTAACTGCCTCTGTTTTCTAGCAAGTAATTTCCCTATTTTATCCATGGCATTAAAGAATTATAAACTTTTTCACGTTTTATTTCTCAAAGTTCAAATTAATATCTCAAGACAGAAAAAACATATATAAAAATATATTTATTTAAAAAGATAAATATAAAATATATATTTATAGGAGAGTTTTGAAGTGAACTTCTGATTACTAATTTAATCTAAATATTACACCACTTCTGATTACTAATTCCAAGTGCCTCTTTACGTAGATATAAAGTCCTCATTTTTGTTGATAAAGAAACAATATAATTAAGAGAATGTCATGTGAAGCATTTAGGTAGAAACTGTGTATTATACCTGATCCTGTCAACTTATTGTACGATAGATCCAAAGACTTGAGAGATGAAAATCCAATTAGGGATGAAAAAATGCTATCGTTGTATTGATTCCACCTTAGATGAAGGTTCTCCAGCTTTTTCAACCTTGATGACAAGACTTTGAAACCTGCATGATGTTTCTCAAAAGCATATTGGAAGGAAATAATTAAACGCATAGAAAGAAATGGTATGAGGAGGAGAAAAGAAAAGGTTTCGAAGCTAAATAATTAAAAGGTTACCATAGAAGCTACCTCCTGATTCAGCTGTCAACCCATTGAATGATAGATCCAAAGACTTGAGAGTGGAAAGGTTACCATTGAAACATGACAAAATGCTTTTATCATTATTAAATCGGTTGAGACGTAGGTCAAGATTGCTCAGTTTTGATGATAGGACTTCGAAGCCTGGAAGAGAATCATCAAAGCAAGATAATTGACATTAAACACCAACCAACCAACCTTCATTTATTTTATGATTATAATTAAGTGCACAAACATTCAACTAACCTTCATTCTCCAAGCAACCAACCAATCCAGCCTCTCTCAAATCAAGACTTTGCAATTCTTTAAAAGGCAGAAACAAAGATGCGTTGAGAACCCAATCGCCCAAGCTCTCGTCCCTTGATCCTCTAAGAGAGAGTTGGATCACTCGCCTTGTAGTGTTATCACACTCGATCCCATCCCAATCACAACAATTACTACTGTCCACCCAATGATCTGTCCAGGAAACGTGATTTGGGTCGATCAAAGATTGGATCTCCAAGAGACCAACCCTCTCTTCCTCCAAACACCCATAACAACGACCATGCCATTCGCCAACCAAAGTCAATAATGCTAGCAACATCCAAGCTCCCATTCTTTTCATCATCATCTTAGATAATTCTATCAACTACTACGTAGAATATTGTTGTTTGTTATGTGCCTTTGGGCAACCATAGAGGTCCTATTTATACTACACCTTGGCCATTTCCATGACTTTATCTGCACATCTTGTGCAGCTTCTATGTTTTGAGATGTTTTCTTTATTTCATTTCTTTTTGGAATATTTTTGGATTTGAATATTATTTTATTTTATTTTATTGTTTAGCACTTAGTCTATTCGCCAGGTTGGGAAAAATATTCAAATTAGTTATGTGCCTTATTGACTGGGAGTCAATTATTGTCGTAGTGCTGGGGTGAAAGGAAAGAAAAGCAGGAAACGCCGTCTGGGACGATCCTCTCTTCCTCCAAACACCCATAACAACGACCATGCCATTCGCCAACCAAAGTCAATAATGCTAGCAACATGATCCAAGCCCCCATTCTTTTCATCATCATCTTAGATAATTCTATCAACTACTACGTAGAATATTGTTGTTTGTTATGTGCCTTTGGTCCTATTTATACTACACTTTGGCCATTTCCATGATTTGAGATGCTTTCTTTATTTCATTTCTTTTTGGAATATTCTTGGATTTTAATATTATTTTATTTTATTGTTTAACGGTCTATTAGCATTTAATTATATTTTGGTTACTAATTATCCAATTTATAAAAAAATAAAATAAAAAAATTATTGCAGTACTTTAACATTGTTGCAGTACTCCCTGTGATTCCGCGTAAGATCTTTTTTATTTTAATAATTATATTTCTCTCGTCATAATTTAAAATCATTTAGAAGCCTAGTTGCATGGTGTCAGCACTATCATGTATATAATTAAATGCATAAATTATTAATAATAATAAACTTAAAATAATTATAAATCTTATTCCCGTGGATTGTGTGGCTACAGTATTATATACAAAAACTTCAATTACATAAAATATATATATTTATATAGCTGTCAATAACCTGAAACATGCAAATTAAAATTCAAAGTGTGAGCATTGAATTTCTTGTCAGTTTACACCTTTCTGCGGTGTTTCCTCTTTCCATTGATTGAAGAGCGTCTAATTACAGGAAAAACTGAAAAGGCAAAAGTTCTGTTGTACAGTGAAAAAGAGCATGAGAAATACACAGAAGCAGAGATGCATGAATCCTTCTCCACTAGCGGCAAGTCTGTGCGATGTATATTCCATATAAAAGATGCCCTGAGTTTTAGAATTTACCCCGCGGGCAAGTCTGTGCAAGGGCATAAGGGGACAGAGGACTTGGCAAAGGGCTGAGGGGTGGGTGAGATGTTATGTCAATAAATGATTTTGGAAAATTTCTTCATATTTGTTGAATAACTAAGATAGGAGTCTTGATCAAGGCAAGAACATAGGCTCTCCAAGACGATTGACAGAAGGAGAGAAGGAAAGCTCTATATCCTTAGCACGTCAAACACTCCTTTGCACATTAGAGAAATTGTCGAGTTATTAGAGCCAAAATTAGAGGCTAGCTAGCATAAAAGAAAAACAGAGGACAGTATATACAAGACAGGGGAGGAAGTAATAACATACATACATATACATATACATACATATATACATATACATATACGTATACATATATATTAAAAAGAACTTGAGTTAACGCATCAAGTTTACGACCCGGATCATGAGATCGGGATAAGCAAATTCAATGTTAAGAGAAGAAATTAAAAAAAAAACCATAAAAACATATATGATTTAACAATATTAATCAATTATTAAAATATTTCATTTTATATATATTAAAAATAAATATTAATAACTATTATATCAATTTGTGAATGTTTCAATTTGGATGCGAATAAATGTTTTATATATGATATTTTTCTTAAGAATGTCTCGTTCATTAAAATTAAAGTTATTAAACATGATTAGATTTATTTATTTATTTTAATGAAATATAAAATAGTTATAAATCTTGTGTATATTTCTTGTCTTTAAAAGCTATGAACTTATATCTCAAAACTTGAAAACTAATATAAAGATATTAAGTGATCATTGAATTCCTCTTGATAGAATTTAGTTGTATAATGTACTAAAGGTTAAATATGCGACTTTAGAATCACCAATTAAGCAGTGAATCACACGGGAAGATTGAAAGAATAATTAAAGTGATTTTACTAACATTGTAAAAAAAATTGAATTACATAAAAGCAATTAACCGACAAAGTCAGGTTAAGTTAATTGAAAACCTGATTTTTTTTACCATAATAATATCATTTAAGAAAAGAAACCTGTAAAGCACAAGAACAGACATGCCTAAAAATAAGTGAATCACCTATCTTAATCATACTTAAAGTCAACTTATAACAAAAAAAAATGATAATATAATACATACCTAAAAAAGGTTAAAACTATAATTATAAAATTCAGTCCAACAAATTAATTTAATGACATGTGGATATATAGCTATCTCGTATGGGTCAAATCAATAAAAGAACTAATTTACTCTATAAAAAAATATTATTATTGTGTCAAACTCACAAGTGTTTACAACATGATTTATTCTCTCAAAAAGCAGATTGTTTAATTAAAAACTATAATCTCTATAGCTCATTTAATAGCACTAAGAATGATTGTGATAAGCTAGCAAGAATTGTTACAGAGATGAACAATAAGCAAATAGAAGTAGAGAAAGATGTTGCTGTAATGCAGAGGAAGAAGAAAATGTTTATGTGTATTATTCACTGCTTACATTCCCAGCACTGTTACATTCATTTTATATCAACAGAAGGTGAGAAGCTTGGTTACGTATTCTACTCAACAGTAACAGAATTCATTAACTGTCTAACCATATTAACAAACTTGCTAACCATTATATTCTCTATTCTCTTTGACAGGTGGCTGAAGCAGAGGTGGCTGAAGCAGAGCCTTTGATATCTTGACATTCCCCCGCAATCATATGCTTGGAGGAACCAAGCATAAGATTGGAACAGAGACGCCGAAATAAAGGAGTGGAAAGGCCTTTAGTGAGAATATAAGCAAACTGATCAGTAGAAGTATATGCTGTTGAAGCCATAGAATCTGGAAACATGGACCCTGCCAGTATACTTGAGCAGATTGAGCTTCAAATTGCTAATATTAAGGAGGAATCTTTTAGCAGGAAAGAAATACTTGAAAAGGTTGAGAAATGGTTGACTGCATGTGAAGAGGAGAGTTGGCTTGAGGAATATAACAGGGATGACAATCGATACAATGCTGGGAGAGGTGCTCATCTGACTCTCAAGCGTGCTGAGAAAACTTGCAATTTGGTTAATAAAATGCCAGGTATGGTGGAGGCTTTGGCTTCCAAAACCATGACATGGGAAAGCAAGAGAGGCACTGAATTCTTATATGATGGTATCCGCCTTCTTTCTATGCTTGAAGAGAACACCATATTATACCAGGAGAAAGAGGAAGAAAGACAGAGGCAACGGGATCAGAAGGAACTGCAGAAGAGACATGCTTGACTGTCACAGTAGTAGAAACTGTAGGAAGCAAACAGAGATTAGCAAGATATTAGAAGCTTTGAAGTTGAGAAGTAGTCACCATTTTTAGAGTTCAAGAGACAGAGAGGAAGAGAATCACAGATTTGAGAAGAGAGTTGAAGAAGAATTTTTCTGGTTGACAATATATCAAACAGATGATAGGCAGATTGATTATTATGAAAGAATTGGTTTAATAACACAAATTGGTTTATTCTGAAACACGTGACAATGAAAGAAAAAAGAAAATAAGTGGACCTGTTCCATTGAATCATGAGCATATCCAGTATTGTTGAATTTTATAGAAAATGAGGTTGAAATTCTGAATG
>Ga0325402_1006826_pt1 | contig 10821 bp, 7 predicted proteins | sample PopdelMetagenome_22_FD_207212 | JGI IMG/M metagenome (GOLD analysis project Ga0325402, IMG submission 207212) | Populus deltoides microbial communities from Bellville, Georgia, United States - Xylem-PdKOR-R3 | ecosystem: Host-associated > Plants > Phyllosphere > Stem > Wood/Secondary xylem...
ATTATAGTAGTTTTTGTTTGTTTTTTAAAGTGTTTTTTATTTTAAAAAATATTAAATCAATGTTTTTATATGTTTTTCAATGATATTAATATGCTGATATCAAAAAAATAATTCTAAAGAAATATTATGTTAATTAAAAAAATATTTTGTATCATATTACTAAATACACAATAAATTAAGTAAGTTGATGGGATTATGATGTGTGTGTGTGTATCTCTTTGGATATCTAGGTTAAAAATATTTATTGATTTGCAAACGTGTTGGACAATGCTTCTAGCATGTGTTTATGGGCTCCGACGCCGATTTTGAAACACCCCCCTCTTGTTTTTGGAGAAAGGATTTTTGGCTATTTGGTCGGCATTAATTAATCACAATTTTTATTTTAACAAATAAAACTAGGTTTTCTTCGATCTGGAGACAGCAAGCATATATGAATTCTTCAAGTCTTCGACCAATACTTGAATTCTTTTAATAGAAGCAAGTTGACTATAATATTTAAGCATCAACATACATAATATATAGTTTAATTTTTGTAAAGTCTTAAATCTGACAATATTTGCATCAATGGACAATATCGATCTAGCTAGCTCCTTGATAGTACTAGTCTTTTGATATCAATCAAAAGATCATAAATCAATTGAGAAGCATTCCTTGTATTTTAGGTATTTTAAAAAATCAATCAAGAAAATAGTTAATTTAAAGATCATATTGAGAACTAGTTGATAGTTCTATATATATATATATATTGATCGTCATGGCATTTCAATTAGAGAAGAATTATCAATAATCCAAAACAAGAAATTAAAATTTCCTTCAGAATCATGGACAACATAGAAATGAACAAACAAATAGATTCATGAAAACAATATCAATAGAAGAATATCATACGGATACTCCCTCTCTAAGCCTCACAAATATTGATGACACCATTCATTACATAGACAGCAAGGAACAATATATACTAGTACATGATACACTGATCTCTCTAGTTGTTTCTTGGAAGGTCACCATCTCCACGTCTCTTTTCCACCTCTTTTGTGTCTTTTTGCTTGTGTTTGCCGTTTGGACACTTTCATGTGAGTGTCCATGGGATTCCCTGCGAGAAATTAAATTTCCCTTGCACTTGCTTTTCATGCTCAACAAAACATACACACGGTCGGCCCCCCTGTAGGGACTCAATTTAGATTTATCAAAGCATCACGTGAAGATATTAACGTTGTAGTAACTGAGATTGGTGTTGGTTCCAACTGGACTCGGGCCTTTTCCCTTAAGAAAGGTGGTCACAAAACTTGTCAGTGTTGGCCCTCCTTGTGGACTTTTGGGTTGGGCACTGACCCTGTGCTGTTCATCAATTTATTGATAAAGAAGATCAGCCCCGATTCCATCACTTTTTAAGCTTTCAATGATTTCTAGGTTCTAATATGGCCCCGGAAAAATTTGTGAAAACAGCTCAACCAATTGTGAGCAAACTTCCACCATCTTCTAGCTAGCCAAACATGATTAAGATAATTTGAAGGGTCTGGGCCATTGATACATCTAGCCATGCATGACCTACATGGTCTGTTTTGTCACACCCTATGAGCAATCTGTGTTCTATAGATTGGACGTTTGATAGGTTCATTTCATCTTTGCTAAAATAGAACACGTATTTCAAATCTCACTAGGCCAGTCCTTCAAAAGCAGCAAACTCCATACTTCCAGATTCTCTTGAGCCCGTCTCTTTTTTATTTTTAATTTTTTTCATACTGTAGTCCTGAATTCCACATCCTTGTTGTTTGTATTAATTATAGATTAGTTCGCAGGGTAGAACGAGGTTTAATAATCACTAGCTGAATATCCAAAATTAGGAATATATATCCACATGGGGAAATCATTCTTCACAAATGTACTAGAAGGAGCGTAGTGAATCATCAAGTTCTTTCAAAAGTTGTATTCTACGCAGTGGTCAGTGTCACAAAAATTGACCTTGTAAACACTTGTTTAAGTTCACAAAATGAAGGCATAAACACTTTGTGGCACTTAATATCAGGTAGTGCTAACATCATATATATATATATATATATATATATAGATCCTATTAATTCTCCTCATGAACAATTTTCACAGTAGAATTTATAATTAGCGAGCAATAATCTTGCGCCATGTAGTCAACACACAAGCAAGTAATTTCATCGACTGGAGTTTTTTTCTTCTTCTTCTTCTTCTTGTATTTTTTTTTTCCAAAAATGAAAAAAAAACCCTTAAAAATACCTAGCTAATAGCATGATTACATATCATCATGGCATGTACAACTTGTTCCCACATTTGCACCTCCATGCTTCGGGGTAATACTCAGCAGTCACCGGAGTCCCCGGAGGCACGGGCACATGCACCGGCTTGCATGGGGTGCACTTGCCACACTTTGATGTGCACCGTGGTGGGGATGACCCTGGGCCACTCAAAAACCTCCTTGCCATGCTCAAAGAAACCTCCATTGGGTCCCCGGAACCTCTTGTTTTCTCAAACCCCTATAAAAATACCAAAACCCATTAATTACCCGATAATTATTACAACTTCCTTGCAAGAAAATCAATCAGTCAAAAATTAATTAGTACAGTACCAATCAGTGCATAGTACACATAAAATTTTGCACTCAATAATTACCTAAAGGACTTAGGTGAGGTTAGCTCAATTTGCCACTTGGTGAATGATCCTTACATGTGTTAACGTGCGCAAAATGAACACCACAAGAGGACGAGCAGAGGAGCTCACGAGAAGACATTGATAGATGGGACATGGAATTTAGAGTACATGGACATAGTTCCGGTTAAACCGCTTAGCACTGGTGGCGCAAGTTACCGAGACTCATGGAAAACAAGACAACAATGTTAAGCAGTAAAGAAAAAGAATTTTCAGACTGGCTAACGTGCGCCGGATGGAATGGTGAGCATACAAGGGACCACTAGTACAGTCCTTCACTGTACTGTGCTGACTAATAAACCCTAATCATATGCCTGATGGTTCCATTGGATCAGCAGGTTACAAGATCATAACTTCTGTTTTTTTCATTTCGATCATAAATAGAAGATTAAAAATTTGTGGATGTAGCTAGGCAGTAGACACAGCTTGGATATTTCTGTTCAGAAATAAGAAAGGGAGACAGCTTGATTATTATTCACCCTAATGGGAAAGAGGAAAATATAGGGGACTGGTAAAAAAACATGAAATTAATCATATTAGAATTAAATTCTTGAGATATTCTTTTTAATTTGTAATCATATGGGAAATTGTTTGAAGAATTGATAGCATTATTAATCAATACTCTAGCTAGCCAGGTGAGGCGCAAGGGACCAATTAATTTTAACCAAACTCACCTGAAAATAAAAATTACGAGCTTTTACGGATAATGGGCACCTGATGATGCCTGCAAGAAAGTTAATTACAACATGTTAGTACATAAATGGAATTAGGGGGAGGAAGAACAATTAAGAACATGGAGAAAATAATTAAGAAAAAAAACCAAGGAAGATGGGCATTTCTTATTCCTTAATTGCAACAAGTGGAAGTGAATTAGTGATGGTATGGTGATGGTGGTTACCATTAAAGCTTAAAGAAGAGTACTTGAGAGAGAATTAGTGAGAGCTAGATCTTACCTAGACATGTAGTCTTGGACGAGATGGTGCTGAAGAGTGCAACAAATGACAAGAAGAAGAAGATGGTGAAAGAAACACATTGAAAGAGGGAGGGTTCCTTGTTGAAGAAGATGAGTGATCTTTTGCTCTTCAACTCCATTAAAAAGTAGAAAGAACTATAAAGCTAGCACTAAGAATTCCCTTCAAGGAGACAAATACACCAAGCAGCTAGCCAGCTAATATATAGGGAGATTGACTGAATGGGGGGGTCTTGCTTAAACTTTCTTCCTGTCTTCCTTGACTCTTTAAGATTTGGGTGATCTACACTAATGGTCACAGAAACTGGAGTTGAATAGTAAGAGAAACAAAATACCTAACATCTTATCCTTCTTGTTAGAGTAACACAACATTCACTTTTGAATAACTCTTTCTGTCTTTCTCCATGTCTCTGTCTCTCGAGAATCTTGATATAGCTAGTGAGTAGTCGTAGCAGGTAACTAGGTATTTGTGTGTGTAAGTGGGGGTGGTTGCAATGGAAATATAAGTGGAAAAAGAGAGGCGTGAGAGGTTTTTGGAAAGAAAGAATTGATTTGTGTGTGTGAGAGAGAGGGAGATGGTGAATATAAGTTATTTGGATAATGGGTTCCTAAGCTTTACCATGTTTGAGTCTTGGATTCTCTTTGCAGGCTTTCTTCACTGTCTTTCTATGTTTTCCAGACCAGGCAAAGAAAATTGCATATAAACAACAAACAAACAGTATTCAGTATTCACCTCTCCCTTCCTTCCTGCCCTGTGCTCCCTATGGCTATGGCTATGGCTATGGCTAGCTTGCTAGCTCCTGCCACACCGCTCTCTGGTCTCCCTTTTTCCAATTGACCCTCGACACCTCATGTTTGCTTTTTCCTATATTGTTTTTTTGCCTTTCTCTCTTCCTTTGAAAAATACTTTTTTTTTTTAAATTGAATATTTTTAAATTATTTTTTAAATATTTTTAAGATTGTTTTGATTCATTAATATTAAAAATAAATTTAAAAAAATAAAAAAAATATTATTTTAAGTTAAAAATACTTTTAAAAATAAATATTACCATATTATTAAACAAAAAACCACACATTCTTCTTTTCTCTCTTCGTCTTCCTCTTTTTCTTTTTTTTTTTAAAGCTTTCTTCCCTCCCTAAATTGAATAATTAAATGACAAAATGGACTAATTAAATCCATATTAAAATTGTAACATGCAGCCAGGAACTGTTATTGACACACAAACATTGGACTTTGGTCGGTTGTCATGGCTGCAAAATTCAAGACCCCAAATTCCTGTTCAAATTTATTACATTGAAAGCAAGAGGTACTTGTTGTCTGCCTTAGTATGTGCTAGCAAGCCTCTCTAGCTAGACCATTTGGTTCATTTCCTGAACCATTTACATTATTTAAGGGGTTGCTAAAAATATATTTTAACCCTAATAAAAAAAATAGCAGCAATATAATTTTTTATATACAAACACTTTTTAGTAATATAAAAGATTAAAATTACTCTTTACATGGATTTTAAATATTTAATTAGTTTCATCTAGATTCTTTCAGTTGACGATATAACTTTTTTTTATTATAATTCTTAATTTGAATAATATAAAATCAATATTTAAATTCTTAATTTTATATTTTATTACTGTTATAAATCATGGTTTTGATTTTTTATGAAAAATAGTTATAATATTGATGCATTTCTTTTTTTGTTGGAAAATTTTGTTTTTATTCTCAATGGACATGTTTTTAAATTTTTTGTTGGGAAAGAAAAGGAAAAAGGAAATTGAAATAAGAAAGGAAAACAAATTAAATTCACTAGATTCCCAAGGCAAGGACTTGAAAACAAAATCAAAACAAAGTGTGTAAGATACCTGAGTTGTACATAAATGGTCGCTTTGTGATGGACTAAATTCCAAGGAGTACTGTACTCGATGGCCATGGATGATCTTTCAATTCTTCCCTTTGTCTTTCTAAAAAAGGACGAACTTTTCTAATATTCTAATTAAACACCCCAAAATCCTCTCCTTAATCTCCCTTTCTTTTCCTTTTTCCGATCCCCTTCCTGGTTAGAACTTCAATGCTTATCAAAAACAAGTTAAACAATATCAAGAGCCACACTGCTATACCATTTCTACCATTTCTAGTACTACTAGTTAGCATGATGTCAGGGTTTCACACATCATAAAATAACATTTGCTATCAGAATTTTACGTATTACCTATGAATTATTCCGTTGGTATTTAAATACTGATTGTCGGGAAAATATTTATTATTATTTGTTAAAATAAAAGTTTTATTATTTTTCATATAGTATAAATATTATAGTTTTCATGGATGATCTAACTAGAAATCATCTCATGTATAGAAAAATTATTGATAGTTCACATCAAAGTTGTCTTCATTTAAAAATTATATTTCTTTAAGACATCATACGTTAAAGTCTTGAACGATCATTACTGCTTCAACTCATCAATCAACGGTCGAAGACAAATATCTATATTTCTACCCGGACTATCAGGACTGGGTATGACCATAAATAAAAACATGAGTTTCGACCTCATACACATACTCAGTGGCAAATTATAAACCATTAGTACCATTTTAATTAAGTCTCGGATGGATTTAATTGATAGATTTAAACTCATCAGGAAGTCTGTCTGTAAAAATAACATGTCATCGTATTTCTTGGTTTTCTTTTTTATTCTTTCTTTTCTTATTGTAATTCTCTTGGTATATACCGAGTAAATATTTACTTCGGTATTTACCGATGTATACAATGAAGGACTATTCTGTTAGTAAAGTTCATCGTAATCTACTAATAAAAAAATCATGTTGGTATTTCCATTTATATTTGTCAACTTTTTGGTAGTATTTTAAAACAACATAAATTCATTTCAAAACTTAATTAGAGACAGATTTATTTTATGTCTCTGTCTCCATGCTTTCAATCAAATATATTTGTACCCCTTTTATACTATGATAAGAAACTAACCAAATACAAGAAATCTCCATTCACCAAAACAAGTTAGCCCTTATCCACACTGATACAAGGGTCGGAATCTTTGGTTTCAATGGTCCCTTGATGAGTTTGAGAAATGTAGTACAAAAACATGGCAAATATGTAAAAGGGGTAATCAATTATGTGAAGCTAGCCTAGCATATTTAATAAGGTTATTTCTCTCTCTCTCTCTCTCTCAAAAAAGGGCAATAAACTACATGCATACAAACATCACAATCCATGTTCTATTCTCCTGGCCTTCGTGTCCATAACAATGAATAGGTTGTGGCAAGCGTGCGTGCATGGGTGTAGTTAGATGTGGATGTGGAGAAAAAGAAAAGTCTCCTAGCTGCACTTGCACTATAACTCATAACTCGTTCCTATGCTTTTGTTCACTTCTAAAGCCTCTAATATGCCTTTCCAATGCCCCTAGATTCTTGTCCCCCATGCATGAAGATTGAAGCAGTGTTGATTTTTTTAATGGTTAGGGTATTCTTCAACAAATTTCCATGCACTAATATTAAATTTCTCCCATCTTAGATTTTAAATAATTAATTAATTGGGACGACGATTTCAAAATTGCTTGAAATCAAAGTGTAAGAACATCTTCAAAAATTAACAAGATGAAGAAAGATTTTGGAATTTTTTGAAACTTTGAGAAGACGAGATAGACATCCCTAAATCGATCCAATATATATTCTTGATCATTTTTTGTGTAAATTAATATATTTTTAAATTCAAATTCAGATATAATTCTTTTTGCTCAAAAACTCAAGGGAATGCATGAAGTCCTCAGGTCCATGCATATAAATTCTCAAAAATACATCATAACTGTTTCAAACCCAAATTGACCGTTCCCCACCAAAGCCTGGGGTTTGATAGTAATATATATGGGAAATGTGAGGGTGACATGTGAAGGCAATTATCCATCCTGACACACCCATCTCCATTATTTAACTTGAATAAAGCTGATAGACCCTCTCTCTCTCTCTCTCTCTCTCTCTCTCTCTCTCTATATATATATATATATATATATATATATATTGTTGATTGTGATAAATTTGGAAATTTCTTGGGTCCACAGACTGAAGGCCTGTAAAAATTCTTTCTCCATCGACAAAGCCATTGGTAGTGACAGTGATCTTGGAAAACATGTCCAGGGAAAACTATATATATTCTTGAAATGCAGTACAAAACAGAAGAGAGGTCATCAAAAAAATACGAGAAAAGATTTCCTTAAGACCTGTAATAGATACAGTGGTCCATCTTTAGTTCTTACATGTGCAAAATTCTGGAAATTAATTAAATTTCTGAAGTTTTGACTTGAGTTGTAAACAAGGTTGTTATTGTTATTATTAATTATTTTATTCCAGAAGCAAATTTAAAGGAGGGTGGTAAAAATCTATTTTTCATGAATATGTAATTTAAACATGAATCAATAGCCCATCTAGAATCTAATTAATAGGAAGCAAAAATTCAATATTGGCGTTGGGGAAGAATCCAGGATTATAAAATTTGGAATACATAGTTTTTATTTTGAAAGGAATATTTTGCAAGGGTTGCCAAAAATCAATTAACAAGTTCAAGGGGGATTTTGGAACTTCTGAAAATTTTGGAGTGGTCAGAGCTTTCCCCTGGCCACCTTCTAGTTTCGTCGTCCTTCATTAGCATGCAAATGTTGATTTAAAAAACCTAATTATTATTAATGATAAATTAGAGACTAGACCATCTAGCTAGCTAGTAGAGATCAACAACTATAATTCCTTTTATTTTTCCACTACCAGCAAATAAAATATAATTGTTTAGTTTCCTATCCCAATTATTTTAACTTCTATTGTTTCTTGTTATCAATGGCTAACAACACAGAAATGTCAGGTGGAAGAGTTACGGACCTTCAATCATCTTCATCAATTCCAATCAACTTCCATCTACTTGCTCAACAAAGAAAAACACTTGCGAAAGTTGTTTTGGCTACCCAATAGCAACTTAGAGCTGTTCTCAACCATCCACCACTAGTTAGTTCTTCAATAACTTGCACCTCCTGTATATCGATAGCTTCATTTCACAAAAGAAATTGGGCAAAATAAAGTAGAGAAAAGTAGGCATAATAGTGAGTCTCACTGTTCGTAGAAGCAGATCTCGTTACCATGGGGACCACTCCTACACAAGTTCATTGAATTTCATATATATATATATATATATATATAAGCGCTAGTATTATAACAATAGATAGCGATAGTACTATTTTAACAAATATAAGGTAGACATGAAACCCTAGGCAGACCATCAATGCAAGTCACTATTTGTTTGTCAAGAAATCTATTTGAGATTATAGTTTCGCAGAGATATATAGTAATGTACTTGCTAGCTAACAAAATAATATTGTTAATGGTCTACTGTGCAAGGAATAAGACATGAGAGAGCATTGTAGGAAAATGTTTCCAGTTCCCATCCTTTGATATGCTACTAGCTAGTTTGGACTATATAAATGTCACTATGTCATGCTCTGAATTCTTGTCTCTAATGTATATTTTCATGTCTCCTTCAAGCTTATATCCATCATATTCGTTTCATGTGATCAGTGATGAAGGTTTTCCCTTAATGGCTTTTACTTGCTAATTATATGATCCTTTTTCTAGCCCTGCAATCGCATGTACAAGAGCAACGCGATATGCAGAATATTAGTTAGGACCTATTTTTGTAGAATATCATCAATACTGTATCATCAACAACCATCACAATTAATATTATTTGTTAATGGTAGAATTAATGGCAGCAATTTGACAGAAATCAACGTGTTAGTAGACTATGGCAGATTCTTGGTAGAAATTGTGCATGGAAATGAAAAGGTCTGTCCCTTGGATCTGGCTCTTTCGAGAGAGAGAGAGAGAGAGAGAGAGCGAGCGAAGGCAACAGAAAACACGATAAACAAGTAGTAGAAGGAGCTGCCTTAATCGGCAACAACAGCTACAGATTGGCAGCATAAAAATTGTAGTCTTAAAGCTGTAAATTTCCTTTAATTATGCCCACTTCTAAACTCTTGTAAAATTCTAATATGGTATCAGAACGAATTCTTAACTTTAACATTAATATTAATGTTGTTTAGGATATGTTTTTATATTAACTTTCTAACATATATCATACGCAGGTAAGAAGTTAATTGTAACTCAATCAACTTTTTAAAAGCTTTTTTTCCTACAGCAAATACAAACACACTAAAGGCCAACACGCTCTTAGGCCTTGTTTGTTTGGGTGCAAACTGCGTTTTATAAGAAAAGGCATCAAGGTTGCATAGCAGGACGTAGCCAAACGGGCTGGAGACCTCCTGGAGTCTTGCATTTGCCTAATACAAAACCCATTTGGCCCATTTCTTGCAATTTCTTCAGATGTCCCTTCACTGCTGCATGGGGACAGAGAGGTACACTACCCTACACCTCTCCTGCAGCACTTCAATGGCTACGATTCAGTCTGATAATTATAATGTTTTCTCTTGGGATGCTTAAAACTTCTGACACAGAGTATTTAGAAGAAGAAAAAAATCCAAGCAGAAAAGAAACGAGCGTGCGGTGAATAGTTATTATTAGCCTTTTAACAGCAAGTACCTTCTTCGGTCTGGTAACGTAGTTGTCTCACGGTTGTTTCTTCCTTGGGCTAACTACATATTAGGTCTCTAATTCTGATGGTTATTTCAAATCAGTCCCTAAAGTATAGATACTCTCAATTCTACCACCTGATATCAATGAATAGTAATTAGACCTGATCGGGGGTTAGATTGCCATTGATCCTTAGACATGGTATTATTACTTTTTTTATTATTTAATTATATGATAAATGTTCATTAAGATTTATTATATTTCTAATCAAAGTGTATATTTGAAAATGTAATGATTTTTATTTTTAAATGATTTTTAAAAAGGCATTTGCCTTGAAAAAGAATTAAATTGATGTTTATTTTTTATTATTTTGATTTGCTGATGTTAAAAATAAAAAAAATCTAAAAACAAAAAAAATTAATATATTTTTAAGAGAAAAATAATTTTGAAAGCACTACAAAACATAAGCAACCTTATTTCTAATTGGATTTTTTAAGGATGGAAATAACAATTTCATTTGTTAATTTTAATGAAAAATGACCAAATTTCTTTTAAAAAAACATTTTTGTTCAATTTAAAAGGCTCTAAGATGGAT
>Ga0325402_1006830_pt1 | contig 10820 bp, 5 predicted proteins | sample PopdelMetagenome_22_FD_207212 | JGI IMG/M metagenome (GOLD analysis project Ga0325402, IMG submission 207212) | Populus deltoides microbial communities from Bellville, Georgia, United States - Xylem-PdKOR-R3 | ecosystem: Host-associated > Plants > Phyllosphere > Stem > Wood/Secondary xylem...
GCAAATAAATGGTTTACTCCTTTTCTTTTTGTTTTTATGCATAAGGACATGTAGATGTAGTGGAGATGACTTGATCATCATGTATAGGCTAAGAGGTGAATCATCCCTTGAACTTCTGGTCAGGGCATAAGTGGCTCAAAACAAAAAATTCAATATTAGTCCATGAACTCTTTTTTTTTTTTTTTTAAATGTGAGTTCATTCCCCTAGGTTTCCCAGTTGATAGCAAACCTAAGTCGCGTTTCTATTCTAGAATGTTTGTTTCTTATGATGCTCTAAAAATTCACGATGCTTTAAAAATCTAGAATGATGGGGAAGTTTTTTTTCACCATGTTTAAATGGTAAATGATCATAAATTTATGTCAGTTTTCTATTTTCTATAATCTTTTTCACGTGTTTGGATGATGAATAATTATAAGTTTATGTCAATTTTCTATTCTCCATGACTGAGGATTCCCAGGGTTGGTGAGGGAGACTAGATTTCCTCCAAAAAAAAAAAAAAAAAGGGGGTGTTTTTAAAAATTTTAGGAACTTTTCAATGATTAAGTTAACAAGTATTAAATTCTAAGAATAAAATTATTTTTTTATTCACGTTACATAAATACTAAAAATAAATTTTAAGTGAAAATTATGAACCTTTTAAGCGTTTAGGTTGTTAAGAGTATATTTATAATCTTTTTCCTTTATTCTTTAAGGGGTTGTAAGTTTTTTTCTTCTTCATCCAAGTGGAAGTAAGACCCTTACAATCAATATTAATATTGTTATTTGCTTCATTTTAAATTTATCTTCATAAATTATTTTGATTTATTTTTTTTATAATTATTACAATTTTAAATAAAAATTTCGATATTTTTATACTCGAGTAACATCATAACATGATCTATAAATTAATAAAACGCTAAAAGACTTCTATCCTTGGTATATATCGATGAACACTAAAACAATTTTTGAATTTAAATATTGGAACCTTTTGCTATCTGAAGTTTTAGTTTTTCATCCAAAACTTTATAGAGATTTTTAACCAACTATAGTTTTAGCAGTCCAACCAGCCTAAAATCACCATTTCTACCTGAAAAATCTTAGTAACTAACATGTATATATTTGAAAGAGATTACACTCATTCATTAATCACACAATTAAGTGTTAATAATTAATGATTATCAAACATGCAATCAGCCAATGCTAAAACAATTAAACTTATTTGAACATATCCGAAATAAACGTTTTAGTATTTAGTTAAAATCTTGCTGCTTGCCATTTAAAGAAGAGAAAGAAAGTATTAGCCAAGAGATAATAATACTGCTAAAACACAATCATCACAGATTTGATTATAATTTTTTTTTTTTTTACCAATTGAAGTATTCCATTTATTTGAGTCTCTGGGCACTGACTCTTCTTTGACCTCTTTCTTTTATTTCACAATATTTAAAAATTAAAAAAAAAAGAAAAGGAAAAGGAAAATAAATTGAGCCCACTAGACAATCAACATAGGATAACACTTTAAATAAAATCCCCACATAAAAAAAAATATGGGATATATAATTGCACAATGGATAACAATCCAATGTTTTGCTTGGTGGTTTTAAATAACAAAATCTCATAATTAACACATACAAATTTAAATGAGATTTTTTAACCAATGAACAATTAACAAATGTTAATCATGCAATTAGCCCAACGATGTCAATTTATTTTTGTATTTTAAAAGTATTTTTAATTTTTTTAAATCGTTTTAATATGTTGATTTCAAAAATAAAGAATTATTTTAATTTATTTCCAAGTAAAAAATATTTTGAAAAGTAACCACTACTATAATACCAAACAAGCTCTTAATGTGTATAAAAGAAGTCTCATGATTTATTCATCGTTTGTTTTTGTGTTTGTAATTGTTGCTTGAAAAAATATTAAATTAATTTTTAAATATTTTTTGATGTTAAAAATAAATAAACAAAATTATTTTAAAGTGAAAATACTCTTAAAAAGTAAATTGCATCATGGTATAGACACTCATTTAATTAGAATCTTGTTTTTTTTTTAAATATATAAAAGAAAAAAATATACTAGGAAAAAATAATAACAATGCTAAAGCACAATCATCATAGATTAGAATTTTTATTTTTACCAATTGGAAGTATGAAAATTTTTAAAACCCTTGGAGAATGGCTCCTTCCTGATATATCTTTCTTTTATTAAACTAGATTAATGTTGGTGGATTTCAAAAAATGCAATAAATAAGCTACCACTACATTATTAAAAAAAAAATCAATTGTAAAAATAAAAAAGAAAAAGGAAAATAAATTGAGTCCACTAAACCCTCAGGCCTCAATATTCAATACAAAAAAAAAAAAAAAAAGAGGTGAAAGAGGAAAATAAAATTTGTCCGTTGGGATTTTAAAAACCAAGGGAAAAAAGTCCATGAAAAGGACGGCTAAGATTCCAAAATGGACAAATCAGAACCGTCCATAAAATTCAAAAAAGTTGCTCGACATTTAATACCCGCAAGGTTTGAATAAACTCCAATAGTCCGCCCCTTCAATTTTGAAATGAATAGAAGAAACAAAGCCCTCTCTCTCTCCCCCCACCCCCTTCTCTCGACCGTTTCAATCTCTCTCTCTGAAACGTATTTGCAGATCCCTTTCTCTTCTCTAAAATCTCTCTAAACCTCACTTGGATCTGCAAATGCGCACCGTTTTATTCACTTTATCTTCCCTCTCGTGTTTTGATCTCTCTTCTTTTCTGTCTTTGAAGCTGTGTTTGGTAAGTGCTTGAACCCCCCCACCCTTTCCTTTTTAGTTTGAATTTGAAGGGGTTTTTTATTTTGATATTTAAATAGGATGAAATAATTTTTTTTCTTTAAACTTTTTCCATTTTAATTCGATTCTACTGAGTTTGAATGGCAAAAGAGATTGAAACTTCGTCACTATGATCATGTTTTAGGGTTTTTGTTTTTTAATTTGAAGAAATTAAGTCTACTGGTTGTAGAATTCATTTTCAGTTTTATTCTTGGAGGAACTTGAATGATTTAAAAATTTGAAATTTTTTCAGTTAATTAATTTCACAAACTGTAGAATTAAAGTTTCAATCTTTTCTTTTTCTTGAAGAATTTTAAATTTGAAACTCTAGTGGAGTTCAGTTCAATCCAACTGCACTCAAATAGAAAGCCTTAATTTGTGATTTAACTAAGTGAAGATTGTTATTTAGAGGTTATTCTGATCCGGGTTTCTTTTTCTTCTTGTGTCTTGTGCTAGCTTGTGATTTTGAGGGAAATTGGAACGGGCTGGTAGGGAGGTTTATAATGAGTTGTGGTCGAGTGGGAATTGGGGTATGTAGTAGCTTTTTTATTTGTATATCAAGCAACAATGGAAAGTAGTGACAGTTTAATTTCTGCTCCTGTGGATGGGCTTGTTAGTGAGGGGGTTCCGAGACCCAAGCTTCTTCATGGGTAATTTTTCATTGTTTTCTTTGATTGAGAGTTTAAACTTGTTAAATATGTTGGATTCTGAATGATGTTATCTTGCAGGAGGACTAGTGGCCCTGCAAGGCGTTCCACAAAGGGGCAATGGACAGCTGAAGAGGTAATTGAGTATTCTTTCATGTTTAGTGGTTCGTGTTTACTCTTAGTATTTAGGTAGAAGAATAATTTTATGCCGTGGAGATTTTAATAAGGGAACTTGTTTGCATTTTTTATGATTGGATTAGTTCACAGAGAAACCTTACCCGTTATGATTTTCACTACTTTCTCTAGTCCAAAATGACATCTCATGGTGATGCTTAGGGTTTATTGTTTACCTGTTCCCATCATGCATAAGTTTCTTTTTCATTAATTTCTGTTTTCCCCTTCATAATTATAATCACCAATTCCCCAATTCTCAGTTTATTTCTGGCTATATGTACAGTAATGAGCAAGTCTTCATAATTATAATCACTAATTCCCCAATTCTCAGTTTATTTCTGCTTATATATACAGTAATGAGCAAATCTTATATGTGTTCAGGATGAGATTCTGCGCAAGGCTGTTCAGCGTTTCAAAGGAAAGAACTGGAAAAAAATTGGTATGGTTGTGAACTTATAAGTTTAATTCTGCTCTTTTTTTTCTTTTAAGTTTCTCATTTCATTATCTTTCCTTTAGAAGTTTATAAACTTTGTGCTTTGTTTTGGGCTTCAATTCTTTCTAGTTTTTGCTTTGGAAGGTTGATAGTTGGCAATGCACGTTCACATTGTTGTCTTTTATTTTTGTTGATGATCTACGATTATTTCCCCGGGGATGGGCTTAAAAGTATTCTACCTACCTTTAATAGGTTGGGAATCATTATGACATTTAAAGGATAAGAAGCAGAGGATGCACATCAACCCGTCAAGTTTTAGTTTTGATAATGGATCAATAGAAAAGACGATTTAGCTACTTAAAAAGTACCTTCTCAGCTAACTATAGTTTATCTAGGGTTTTGGTCCTGCCATTCAGAGGTTCGAATCCTTCTGTCCCAGAGTACAAGGAATTTCTCTACCTTAGGATAGTTAAAGATAATTTATTTTTGCAGTTTGGAACTATTGTAGAAAATCTTAATTTAAACTAACATTTAATTTTATGTTCTTTTAAATGCAGTCTTTCTTTTTGGGAGTTTTGGAATTACTAAGCTTCATTATTGAACTTGTCTGCATTTGTTACATGAAAACTGCCTTCATTTTGTTCTTTCTTGAGCCAGCTTTTAAAGCGAAACGCTTAAAAATTAAATCCTTTCATATAATTATTACGCTATGCCAAGTATTTTCGGTTTTCCTTTTACCATTGTCAACCTTTGAATTCAAATACAGTGACTCTTCCTCATCAGTGCTTCTGAAGGTCTAGATTGCAGATGCCTGAACCAACTTTCACAATATTCCATCAATTTTACTATAGTTGGTAATATGGTTAACTTTTTCAGACCATTTATTTGTTATTTTTTGCATCACCACATCCATCTTAAGCTTTTCATTTCAACAATGTTCTTTTATAGACATATTACCTCTTTATTGCCTGAAATTGTCATGCCGCATGACTGTTCTTACTGCTGTTTTCTAAAAAAAAAAATTCAATGTCATTTTTTGGAAGTTTTGGAATGCCATGGAGAAAATGCTTGTGTGATGAAGTTAATGGTATTGAATTGATTTGTGCTTAACAAGGCTGTAAATGGATCAATAGTGTCATGTGAGCAATGGGAATCTCCTGGGCTACATCTGTCAGGCACTGCCTGGCCTTATTTCACTGGAGCTATTCTCATTTTACAATCTTTTTTAGGTCTTTGTTGAATGTGATAAAACCATCTCAGCCAATTTAGTTTCACTTTTTAGCTGGTACTACATGCTCATCCTCATTTGTATTTGTAATACACAGCAAATATTGTCTAATCTGTAATATTGAACTTTATGTAGCTGAGTGTTTCAAGGACAGGACTGATGTACAATGTCTGCATAGGTGGCAGAAGGTCTTGAATCCTGAACTTGTTAAAGGTCCATGGTCAAAGGAGGTAGGTATACCATATGGTTGTTTCTGTTTATGTCAAACTCTGTTTTTTTTTTTTCTTGCTACTTTCTATCTTGAAGATGATTTTTCATGATGATAAACTGACCTGTTCTGTTGTGAAATGTAAACAGGAGGATGAAATAATAATTGAATTGGTGAACAAATATGGACCAAAGAAGTGGTCCACAATCGCACAGCATTTGCCTGGACGTATTGGAAAGCAGTGCCGGGAAAGGTAAGAGTATAGAGCTACTTAGAAGCTGTATTCTTCTGCCCTTTTTAAAAGTTGCAATTATTTGCTGTCTCATATATAATCTTGTTTTATGGTTTAAATTTGTCCTGTATGTTGCTTCATTTGCACTAATGTTCACATAATTTAGGTGGCATAATCATCTTAATCCTTCAATAAACAAAGAGGCATGGACTCAGCAAGAGGAGCTGGCCTTGATTCGTGCACATCAGATTTATGGGAACAGATGGGCAGAGCTGACAAAGTTCTTGCCTGGAAGGTTTGTTCATTCCTTATTTGAAGAGACTCCCATTGTTGCATTTAACTTTATCCGGAGGTGTTTTTAGCTCTTTGGTTACTTGCATGTTTGGATGAACAAGCTTTTGAGTTATCTCCTTTCCATCTGCCTGCCTGCTGTTTAATTTACATTTCTACTTCTGTTAATTAGAAGTTCAACAGTGGTGTTAGAAGTGATCTTTACTAAATGTGAATTTGATTTATGTTGCGTGGTGAACAGGACAGACAATGCCATAAAAAATCACTGGAACAGTTCTGTAAAGAAGAAACTGGATTCTTATTTGGCATCAGGTCTGTTAGAACAGTTCCAAGCCTTTCCTCTTGTTGGACATCAAACTCTACCCGTGTCCTCGTCTTCCTCAAGGCTGCACTGTTCTGGAGATGATAATGCTCAGAGACGTTGTGCAGAAGCTGAAGATATATCAGAATGCAGTCAAGAGTCAACTATTGTTGGTTGCTCACAGTCTGCGAGTGACCTGGGTAATGCAGTTATTCATACGAGAGAAGAATTTCAGTTAGCTGAAGAATCTGGTCTCAGAAAGGAGCAAAGCTCCAGTCCAGCATCTTGTTCAGAACAATATTACATCCCTGAAATGCCTTGTGAATTGGGTGGCTCTTCCAATTTTCTCCAGCAAAATTTCTCTCATAACACTCTGACTTCCATGAGCAGTGATTATCAATTTGAATTACAGGAGCTACCTAACGTTTCCTCCCTAGAACTAAGGCAGGAATCATCAGGGTTGCCAACTCATTGCATAACTGCTAATGAAAGCCATGAACTGGTGAATGTTCCATTTCAAACTTCCATTGGCCTGAGTGCTCCTGCTTCCATGGGAAATATCACTGCAACTTCTGTGCCATCAGACCAGATATTCATATCTGATGATGAATGTTGCAGGATTCTATTTTCAGAGGCAGCAAATGGTGGAATTTTTTCCTCTGAAAATATTACAAAAGACTCGAGTGTGGTTGACTTAGGTGGTGGCATGGATTCTTCACTTCCTCAATCATCAAGCACCCAGATATCTGAAACAGAGAGAAGTGCTTCACAGTCATATTGTCCTCCGAGGTCTGCTGTTTTGGGAGCTTCATGCAGTCAATCATTTCTATCTGGTCCTTCACTATATTCTGCTGACAACAGTACACCACTTGTATATGATAGGGAACCCGATCAGTTAATGGTCCAATCATTCGGAACTCATGAACAACAGTTTATTACAAGCGTACATGACAGCTTTATCTATACCAATGATGCCATCAACTCCTCTTGTGATGATGGTACAGGCAACACAGAGCTGCAAGAGCAACCATATTTGAAGGAACTGTCAAAGCTAGTGCCCGTGAATGCTTTCCCTTCTGGTTCAGATACCATATCATCTTGTCCTGCAGATGAGCAACCAAATGTGCATGCAGGGGGTCTTTGCTATGAACCTCCTCGTTTCCCATGCTTGGATATACCTTTTCTCAGTTGTGATCTCATACAATCTGGAAGTGATATGCAACAAGAGTATAGTCCTCTTGGTATCCGCCAACTAATGATGTCTTCCATGAATTGCATTACTCCATTTAGGTTATGGGATTCACCATCGCGGGATGGTAGCCCTGATGCTGTTCTGAAAAGTGCTGCCAAGACTTTCACAGGTACACCATCCATCCTGAAGAAACGAAACCGTGATTTATTGTCACCCTTGTCAGAGAGAAGAGGTGACAAAAAGATTGAGATTGACATGGCATCCAATTTGAGCAAAGATTTTTCACGTTTGGATGTTATGTTTGACGAGAGTGAGATTCGCAACAGATCATCTCTGCTGTCTCCATCATCCGATCAAGAAAAGAACCATGAATCCTCAGGTGAAGATAAAGAAAATTTGGACCCTGCTTGTGAAGGTGCAGAAGAAAATACTGGTAATTCCGAGGACAATGTAAAGCAAGGGGTAGGTGATAGTGATGCAAGGTCCAAGGTTCATCCTGATGCTGGTGCTCAAACTGTGAGTTTTTTTATTTTATTTTGTATTACTGTAATTGGGAGTCGTTGGTTCTCTCTACTTGCATATTCCGTAGGACCACAGTCCTTGTTCATGGTTAGTTTGATGCTGCTTGCACATTATCTAAAATCTGCAGTCTGTTTACATGTGCTTTTCTTATTTGTTTTCCTTACCAATAATAATTCCCCTAGCTTTCTATCTTATTGGCATTTCTTAAATGTCTGTCTTTCCCTTCCTCCTTTTCATAGGTGAAACAGTCTTCTGAGGTCCCTGTTGAAGAAAACTCCGATGATCTGTTATTTTCTCCTAATCAACCTGGTTTTAAGGCAGACAGAACATTTGGTCCTAGCACTAGAACTCCCAGGAATTTTTACCGTAAAATTTTGAGCACTTTATCAGAGCAAGCCAGTGCTTCAGAATCATCGTCTGGAAATCCATGCATAATCATTAGTCCTACTGTTTGCATGGAGAAGAATCATGGAAGTCACATAGTTGAAAGCACATCAGCACAACCTATTCCTTCATCAGCACCCTCAGAGAACATGCCTGATAATTCTGGGAACAGTGCTGGCACTGAAAATTTTGGCATGTAAGTTTACCTGCATTTCTTTTATGATCCTTGTCGCCATACTGTTTAGACCGAGTAAAAAGCTGCTGCCATGTCAAATATTCTGGTCTCATTTTTATTTTATGGGAGAAGATGGTAATTCATGTTTGGGTTGGAACTTGACATTTCTTGCTAATTTCTGGCTTTATCCGTGATTAGACAGATATATGCCACTTCTTGTTTTTGCATTACCATGGTTCTTATTACAGGCTTGGTTGATGGCCTTTTTTTGTAGATTTGGTGATACTCCTTTCAGAAGGAGTTTTGAATCCCCTTCGGCATGGAAGTCACCTTGGTTCATTAATTCCTTTGTGCCAGGCCCAAGGATTGATACAGAAATATCCATTGAGGTAGATAACTTTCATTGATAAGTTAATTACCAAATATGTTTAGAGATTTTTCTTTTAAATATCTGGAATTTCTTTCCAGGATATTGGTTATTTTATGAGCCCCGGGGACAGAAGTTATGATGCCATTGCATTAATGAAGCAGTTAAGTGAGCACACTGCCCCTGCTTATGCTGATGCCTTGGAGGTTATGGGTAAAGACACTCCGGAGTCCATATTAAAAGAAAGGAGGCGCTCCAATGATCCCGATGGTGACATAGAGAATTGCTCCCATTTAGTTTCAAATGTTTCGGTATGACTGATTGTGCAGAACTTTCACAAAACATTTTTTATATCACCAAAGTGTTTAGTTGCCAAAATCCATCCAAGAATATTTTCACCTTTTTTTTTGTCCTGTGAATAATATTAATATGTCAGCTAAAAAGATTGTTTGGAACTTGTGCAGACCGAATGCCGGACCCTTGACTTTAGTGAATGTGGAACACCTGGGAAGAAAACAGAAAATGGGAAATCTTCAACAGCCATAAGCTTTTCAAGTCCCTCTTCGTATCTGCTGAAGAGTTGCAGATAGTGGTTGCCTTGGTCTGTCATTGTTTGTAGTTTATATTATACATACATATATATATGTATACTTGCTCTCATTTTTTTTGTTCCTCCTGTTGCTCGGTGCTTTTCAATTATAAATGATAAAGAGATCTTCCCTTGCACACGTTTATCGCTTCTTTGATTAAGATGATTGAATCTGTTGATATTTCAGTAGACTTTGTCTGCAAGCTATGGATGGACAGAGGGCAAGACTTGCAGTTTGATTACTTTGTAAGAATTTAGGTCTGGTTAACCCCTGGTAAGGGCTTAGGGCAACATAAGATCTGAGCAATTAAGTGGACAAAAGCATAGTGTGGAATATAAAGATCCGAGCTAACCCCAGTAAAAAGTTGAGAAACTATAGAATCATCGGCAGGATAGATGGTAAACTACAATAATTTCCTCCTTTCCTTGCATATAATCCTTTTAAAGAAAAGCTTTTCTGTAATTTTTCTTCATGTGCCTAATACATAATCTATATACCCAACTTCCCCCATCTTTGGTTTCTTCACCTTTTCAGGCTTGTTTCTTTTATCAGATTCAGTTAATGGAAAATAACTTCTCCCTTTACTTTGGGGCAGCTGGGCCATCCTGGATTTTGTACAAGAGACTTCGCTCGTAAAGTAAATCATTGCACCTGTGGTCTAACCAATTGGGAGAGAATGGATAGATTCCTTTTCAGGAGTGATTTCGAAGAACTTGGACATGGAAGACAAGGTGAGTGGTTTCAGGTTGAAAATAACTTAAAAAACTTGAGTACTCACTCCTGAAAATAGAAGCACATGGAGAAAGAATGCATGAAATTGTGAAATTAGAGGCATATTCCAATTACCGTTGTTTCTATGAAATTGTAGCAGCCAGCAAATACATGGACGCCATGGAATCCAACGGGTTGAAACTTGGGGAACACATGCATGATATTTCTACTTTCGAAAAGTAAATATGGAAAAATTATCCATCTAATTTTTTCTGTACTGGATTTATTTTGTTTAAGTTCTTTGATCGGCTAGGGGAGAAGAGGAAATGTTTGGCAATTTTTTTTAAAAGACTTCTTGAATTCTGATGAGATTGTTCGAGTTATTTGGGTGCAGCCATGAAGAAAAGGTTCATGGTTGCATTAACTTGCAAGGAAACCGACGACTAATGATGTGTTTGCCACCATATCGTTTTCAAATAGACCTGTTTCCCAATAGTTTTATCTCCATCACTTGTTTTTCTCTGAAGTTAATTGAAATTGTTATCAAGAAAACTTGGAAGCAATGGCGATGTTTT
>Ga0325402_1006834_pt1 | contig 10817 bp, 8 predicted proteins | sample PopdelMetagenome_22_FD_207212 | JGI IMG/M metagenome (GOLD analysis project Ga0325402, IMG submission 207212) | Populus deltoides microbial communities from Bellville, Georgia, United States - Xylem-PdKOR-R3 | ecosystem: Host-associated > Plants > Phyllosphere > Stem > Wood/Secondary xylem...
TTTCTGCAATTCTCTTCTTCATTACCATACCAAGAACCTCCCAATCTTCCTTTCCTCGTATCCATCAAGGTAAACACTACTTCCACAATTTTCTTGTAACATTCTTGATGGACTTTATCGTACTCTTGCATGGTTTCTTGATATTCCAAGAATGCATATGTAATGATGTATTTTTTTTTTATAAATCTCGTCGAGATAAAATAACTCTTCAATCCCTCTATTCTATTAAAAAAACAAGTTTAAGAGATTATAATGTTAATTTAATATGCATTCTAACTAATCGGTTGGTTATATAATATTATTATATTCATGTAAATACATATTTATTATTAATAAAAACTTAATTTATCTTTAATATTCATATAATATTAGATTAATGAATCTAGAGTAAAGATAAAGTTCATTAGATAAAAATACTTTTCAAAGAAAATTATAAAATTGTTATAATTATAAGATTTCTATTGCATTAAAACATTGTTCATAAAATGTTTTTAGTGGATGCTCTCTTAAATACTAAATATTATTAGAGTCATAAAGACTAATACATATTATGTTTTTTTCTTTATTAAAAGAAGCTTCCTTTATGAAAGACAACAACTATTCTTATAGGCTGAGGTATAAAGAATACTTAGAACTAAAGAATACAGACTGAGACAGGCAACTAACATCAGATAAGACAACCTTTAATATGGTCATAAGGAGGTTGGAAATGCATTTGTATATAACATTGCAACAAGAAATTGGTCTAAAGTCATTCATGCATGTAGGGTTTTCAATTTTAGGCACTAGAGCTACCCTGGTTATATTAATACAGCGTGACAAATTGTTACGGGAGAAAAAAAACCTGACAGCTGCCATAAATTCTACCCCAATTATGTTCCAGCTTTTCTTGATGAAGAGGGTATTGTAACCATCAGGGCTACAGGCTTTGTTATCAGGAATGGAGAAAAGGGCAGCCTTGATTTCCTCATTGGAGATGGGGTGGCCTAAGGCTGATCTTGCATATCTGATATGGATTTTAGAAAGATGCTGGCAATATCTTCATTGAGGGGAGAGCGGGGAGGAGACATGATTTTCTCATAGTACTTTGTTGCCATGTTTCCTAACTCCTGCTAATCGTGAACAGAATTGCCATCTTCATCCATCAGAGTATGGATTCTGTTTTGAACTTGTCTATGCATCAACGAATTGTGGAAAAACTTCGTATTCCTATCCCCTAGCTGAAGCCACTGGATTCTGGATCTTTTCTTGAAAAAAGACTCATCTTCTTTACATAGCTGCATGTAGGTGTTGGTTAATTCCCTCTCTGTGGATCTGGCTGCAACTGTTGTAGGGTTGAGGTCCAGAGTGGTTTGAGCTATATTCCATTCATCTTTAGCCTTTGCCACTCTGCTGGAAATGTGGCTTGTGTGGTGCTGATGGATCTTTCTAAGCTCTGCCTTCAAAAGACGAAGTTTGGTGGTGAATTTGAACATGGGATTGCCATTTACTTGAGTCTGCTAGGTAGTACTAACAATGGCTGGGAAGTCTGGTTTGCCTGGCCACACATTTAGGAATTTGAAAGGGGAGTAATGCTGGTAGCTTGTGTTATGGAAATAATTGCTAAAAAGAAGTCAACATTGTGGTTGTTATTATTATCGTTGTTGTTATGAGAAATATAACTGAGTAAGAAATGATGTGGTATACTTGTGGATCCAGGAGGGACCACAGGAAGGGCACAACAACAACAACAAGAGAGTGCAAGCCGAGCTTCTGTAGCAGGTAGGTAGAAACACCCATATATTTCTTAAATGTACATAATTATGAAAGCTTGTTTAATTTTTAGATTATATATATAAATGTTGCCAAAAGAGAAGCATCTAATGAAATGAATGAGAAATGAAAATAGATTTGATTAACTATTCCGGTAGTCAATAGTTAATGATACTAATTGGTTATATCGATATCAACATTTTCTAGATTTGATTAGTCGGTTTCGAGAACGGGAGGCTAATGATGCTAATAAGGTTTACTAACATTGGTATGATCATCTTGGAACATTGGGAATATTGAACTTGGTTAATTATTTCGGGTTAGGAATAGTTAATGATATCGATGAGCTACATCGATATCAATATTTCCATGCAACTTGATTAGCTATTTTTGGTATGGAAGCTAATGATGTCAAGGGTCCTCAATATTGGTATTTCTGAGGATATTTCAAAGTATTGTTGGGACTTGATTAACTATTTCGCGTTATGAATAATTAATGATATTAAGAGGTTGTATTGATATCAACATTCATGATAAATTTGATTAGTTGGTCCCGGTGAGGGAGACTAATGATGACACTAATGTGATTCATTAGGATCAGCATTACCATCTCAAGGTTTTGAGAAGAAATAAAAAAAAGATATGATTAGCTATCCGGTGAAAGATGGTTAATGATACCAATAAATTGGTATCGACACTTTCTTGAAGGAATTGTCCTTCAGTATAAATATGTGATACTGGTTGGAGATTGAAAATGAAATGAAAAATATTAGTGAATTCATGAGAAATAAATCCTAAAAAGAACCAAGTAGGAATTGTAGGGAAATATGAATGAATATTAATCTTGAATAAATTGCTTGATTACCAATATTAATAGTGTTTTCCATGATATTTATGTTTCAATGTTATATTTGTTCCAGATCCGTCACACTTATGACATGAGTGATTTTCAGATCTTTCTATCCTTTAGTCATCTAGCTTTAGGTGAATACTTATATATTTTGTATTTTAAGAAAATGTCATGATTTGAATTGTAATAATATCTTTTAAATTGAATGTATGAACTTAAATTTTATTTTCATGTATTTATAATCTACATGTATGCGTGTTTACTTTTTTAGTGTCATTTAATACTTCATTTCTATTATATTAATGTTTGAAAGATTGCAATTCCATTAATGTTGATTGTTGGAATTAAGACTTAGGATGATTGGGTTGTGATTGAATAATGGTTAATAGAAGTGTAACAGGTTGTTGTCAATAACTTGAGACTTCCTAGTATAGGGGAGACTTTGTTAGAATTTTGATAGAAATTTCGGTGGACTCTTGTATGAATTTGATTTTTTAAAAAATATTTACCATGTTTTTCCCTAGATTATGATTGGTGTGTTGTTCTAGTAACTGGGATGTTACATAAGATCACTAAGTCATCTTATGTAGAGAATGTTATGCTTTGTTCCTGTTACATGTTATCTTAATCGAGGTAACGAAAGGACAAATATTGAGTTTAACATGAACTATATAAAGGTACTTGAGTGACTAAGAGATGATTCATCATCCTAGATGAATTAGAGAAAATGTTTTATCTATTCTCAAATCGTATTGACTGAGAAATCCTTGGCTAAGGTAGAATGAGATTTAAAAAGAGTTTTAAATTTTATTCAAACGATCAATAATTAATTATGTAAAGAATAAACATGATTTAACATGGCAAACATACTCCATACTTTAATGTTAAATCAAAACATTATTGATGAAAAGATATTAATTACATTGAGAAACCGGCTACTGAAAGGTTATGTTGAATCACTAATGACTTTTCTAATATTTGGGGGATTATGACACGTTGCTAGACGATGCACCTGATCTTCAAATATAAGTTAATCAATTGTTTAATTAATAATAAATTAAATTGTTTAATTCTATTTAATTAAAATTAAAATTTATATTTGGGCCAACATATTAGGAAGCTAACGTGTTACATACATTAAGAACAATTAATCATAAATTAAATTGGGATGATTTAATTAAATATGATTTGATTAAAATATATTTTAGAAATTAAGGACTAGAATATAATTAACACAAAGATTATATTTCTAGACCTAGAAAAATCAAGTAAGGACTTGATTGAGTTAATTTCTAAAATTATCCTGAATTAATATATGAATATTATTCAGGGAGCAAATAAATATTTTTTCAATTTATATGATTTTTCAGATTTTTCTAAAAATAGTAAGTTATGCCTCTTATTTTTAAGATAGTTATTGTATGTTAAACAAAAAAACTACAAAAACATAGAATTAGAGCCAACACTCTAGGCATATCAATCCCTTTTTTCTAAATAAGGATTTAGGAGATTTCTCACGGGTGGTTCATGTGGACTAGCATAGGAGATCGGACAATTGGATGACTTGTGGTTTGGAACAACCCAATCTTTAAAGAATTATTTAAAGAAAAAAATTAGATATTTAGGTAATAAATCCGTAAATAACTCTACATTTGTCTAATGGGGTCCTAGGAACTCCCGAATAATTTTGTTTTATAATTTCTGCTTCGTGTATGCTATACAGGAAAATCAACACTGGTATCAGAACTTTTATTAGAATAATTAGAGTTGTTTAATTATATGTTTTATTGTTATTGGTGTTAATTAGAAATTAATTTTATGAGCGAAAATAAAAATTTTCCCAAATGACAATTTTTCTCTCATGACTTTCGAAATCAAACAAAAAAATTTTGTTTCAAGCCTCGGTTACTGTTTTGGCCGAGGCTGGCTGGAGCTTGGAAGATCCGGCTAGAATCTGGAATTCCAGCTGGATTCCAATCAATTTATTAAAAAAAAGGTTTTGCTGGCAATGCATCAACAGCGACGGCACCGACACTACTAGCGCACCTGGTCAATGCCTAATGCACCAGGCTAGGTCGCTGCTAGCAGAAGAGGCAATAACCATGGCTGTTGCCCCCACCACAGCAGTGCTAGCGTGCCTGGCACTACTACCTTCCAGCACGAGGTTGATGCCAACTTGTAGTGCCTAGCTTTGCTATTTTTTGAGAGGTTGGTGGATGTCAATACGTTTTTTTCAATCACTTTAACGTGTTAATACGTTTTTAAATATACATTAGTGATCATGAAATTTCTTTCTTATACATTTTTAAAAGTTGTAGCTATTTAAAAAACATTTAATTTTTCTTTTAATTTTTAAACATCTTCAAATATTTCAGTGGCTGACTATTTTTTTTAATTTTTTAATCTAAAGATTCCAAATATCTTCATGCATTAAACACTTCAAAGACTTGGGATTTTTTTTTAATAAATCATTTCACAGCATTTTCTTCCATCCTAAAAGTGGTAGCCATCTTATAATTTAAAGTAATTTATTTTAATTTAGTTGAATTGGCTAAAATTAAGTAAAATTTGATAAATCTAATGAAATAAAGAAAATGAAAAATGATGAACTGAATTATTTTTACTATTTCTAATCAATGATCTATTACAATATTTATATAGACTGATTCTTGTAAACAGAATAATCAATCAATAATTAATAGAATAACTGATTCTTGCTAAAAACTAACCAATTCTTGTAACAGCTTTGACTAACTCTAACGACTTTAACAAACTCTAACTTCTACACAATTGCTTGCTGAAGATGTTAATTGAAGATTGCAAGATTGCTGTATTTGTTACTGTTGAAGCTGGAGATTGTACTGCTGTAGCTGTTGGTGTGGAGAAGACAGAGAAGACAGAGATGCTGGCTTCATTGTGGATGTGAAAGCTGAGCTGCATGTAATTCAATACTCTCCCTCCAGATGAGACGCAAAAAAAGATCAAGGGGAATAAATGTTATGAAGGCTCATCTTAGATATCAAAGGATAAAAAAGAGAGAAGCCAAGAGCCTTGGTAAAAATATCTACGAACTGGTGTTTGGAAGAAACATGAAAAGTGCGCATAATGCCTAACTGAATCTTCTTTCGAACCACATGACAATCAATGTCAATATGTTTTGTACGCTCATGATAGACATGGTTAGCTGCAATGTGAAGAGCAGCTTTACTGTCATAATAAAGGAGAGCAGTTTGAGGTGGAACCTATAGGTCTTGAAGAAGAGTGCGAAGCCATATAACCTCACAACAAGTAGATGTCATTGCTCTGTACTCAGCCTCAACAGAAGACCTGGATACAGTGGTTTGTTTCTTTGATTTCCAAGAAATCAAAGAATTGTCAAGGAAAATGCAGTACCCTGTCACTGATCTTCTGGAATCCACACAACCCGCCTAGTCGAAATCACAGAATGCCTTCATTTGTAAACTAGAGATGACTGGAAAGAACAACTATTGAATTGGAGAGGCTTTAATATAGCGTAGAACTCTAGTTGCTGCAGCTAAATGAAGAACTTTAGGCTTGTCCATGAATTGACTTAAGACTTGAACAACAAATGAAATGTCAAGTCTGCTGATAGTGAGATAAAGCAATCTCCCAACAAGCCGTCTGTAAACAGTAGGATCTTCTAAGATTTGGCCAGAATCCTTAGAGAATTTCACATTAGGTTCCATTGGGAATTGCACTAGTTTTGAAGCCAACATACCAGTATCTTCAAGAACTTCCAAGGCATTTTTTCTATGACAAACAGAGATGCCAAGCTCACTGCGAGCTATTTCTAAACCAAGGAAATATTTCAACTGGACAAGGTCTTTTAAATTAAATCTATCATTAAACAGTTGGATAAACTTTGAAACCTTAGCTAAATTATCACTGGCAACAACTATGTCATCAACATAAACTAACAATGCGATGAATGAACCCTTCAAAGTTCTTTTAAATAAAGTGTAATCAACTTTGGATTGTATGAACCTAAACTCGAGTTGAGCAGAAGAGAATTTAGCAAACCATTGCCTAGAAGTTTGCTTTAGGCCATAAATTGACTTATATAGCTTGCATACTTTGGACTCCTCCTGGTTGGTAAATCCAAGAGGTAAGGATATGTAGACTTCTTCATCTAGTTGGCCATGAAAAAAAGCAGTATTCACATCCAATTGATGAAGATGCCACTTCTTGACTACTGCAACTGCTAAAAGAGTTCTCATAGTGGTGAGTTTAGCCACATGAGAAAATGTTTCATAGTAATCCAATCCCTCATATTGATTATACCCCTTGGCAACTAACCTGACTTTATACCTCTTTAAAGTCCCATCAGATTTTAACTTGACTTTGTAAACCCATTTGCACCCAATAACATGCTTTGAAGCAGGAAGGTCAACAACAGTCCACGTATCATTTAGTTCAAGTGCTTTGATCTCAGTATCCATAGCCTCACGCCATTCCTCATGTTTGACAGCTTGGATAGAAGATGTGGGCTCAACAAGTGCAGAGACATAAAAGACTAAAGAATTTCTGAGTAGAGGAAAGATGATCATAGGAAAGAACTAAAGAAAGTGAATAAGGAATACCTGAAGCTGTAGATGAAGGTGTGGGATTTGAAGTTGAGGTTGCAAGATGAAAATGATAGTCATATAAGTATCCATGTGTGTGTTTACCTTAGAAGACTTTCTACTGGGTTGAGGTGTAATTTCTGAAGTAGATGACATACAAGGTTCTGAAGTGGAATTCATGTTACTTGAACTAGAAGGTAGAGCATTGATGGAATTCAAAAGAAAAGAATTTGTAAGTAAGGGATCAAGTGAAGGAATAGCTGATTCATGCATTGGAATAGGCAAAGGTAATATAGAATTAGTAGGAGATATTGGATATTTGAGTGCAAAAGGAAATATATGCTCATGGAACACAACATCTCTGGAGACAAACACAGTATGGAGGTGTAAATCATAGAGTTTGTAACCTTTGATGCCAAATGGATAACCAAGAAATATGCAAGGCTTAGCTTTAGGATCAAATTTATGTCGATTTCGAAGAAGAGTATTTGCATAACAAAGATAACCAAATACTCGCAAATGAGAATATGATGGAGAAGATTTGAACAAAGTCTCATAAGGAGATTTATTTTGCAGTATAGGAGTAGGAATCCTATTTATCAAATGTACCAGAGTAAGAATACAATCCCCCAAAACTGTAAAGGCGAATATGACCGAAAATGAATGGATCTAGCCACATTCAAGATATGCTGGTGTTTGCGTTCAACAGTGGAGTTTTATTGTGGTGTTTCAACACAACGAAGTTGGTGCACAACACCTTTTGATGGGTAGAAATGACTCATGTTGAACTCAACTCCATTATTTGACCTTAAGGACTTGATTTTGTGTCTCAACCAGATTAAAGAAAGCTTCAATGTGAGTTTTGGTTTGAGATTTATTGTCTAAAAGGTGAATCCATGTAAATCTGGTATGATCATTGACAATGGTAAGAAAATATGATGAACCAGTAAGAGATTTTGTAGAGAAGGGACCTCAAATATCACAATGAATTAAATCAAAAGGTTATGTAGAAGTAGATGTGCTATGAGGAAAAGATAAACGATGCTGTTTGGCTAATGAACAGATGCTGCAAGTCTTATTTGATTCATGTAAAACTTGAGGAATTACATGGAAAAGTAATTTCAAAGGAAAGTCTGAAGGATGTCCTAATCTATAAAGCCATAAGCTATTATTGACAAAGTTTACAGAGAAACTAGTAGAGGCTAAATCAGTGATTGTATGATTGGACACGAATTTTGCAGAATTGACAAAAATAGAATTCTTAGGTAAAACAGAAACTGGATTTTGCAGCAGATGATATAAACCTCTAGCTTCTTTACCCATACCAATCGTTTTCCAGCTTGTAAGGTGCTGAACAAAACAGAACTTTGGTAAGAAGATGACACAACATTGTAGATTTTTGATTAGTTTGCTAACAGATATTAAGTTGAATAAAAAAGAAGGAATACAAAGTACATCAGTTAGAACAAAAGATTCTGAAATCTTGATTGTACCAATGTAAGTAACTGAAGCACATTGGCCATTTAGTAATCTTACGGATTTGGAAACAGCAGAAGTAATACTTGTGAAGAAAGATATGGAACACATCATGTGATCTGTAGCACCAGTATCAATGATCCAAATCCTTTCATAGCAGTAAAGTAAGAGCTGACAAAATTATTTTCTTGTGATAAACATGAGATATATTTCTGGAGTTGAAAGATTCGTGGCTCATTGTGCTGAGAAAACCGATCCTGAAGATCATTCCATATTTCAGATGCATCATCAATGTAAATGATGCTGTTAGCAATCTCTATTGAAACAGAGTTGAGCAGCCATGAGAGAACCATATTATTGCAACAAGTGCATGCCAAACCTTGAGAATCATAAAGATTGGATGGCTTAGGCAAAGTGCCATTAACAAAACTGAGTTTGTTTTTGGCTGATAAAGCCATCATCATCGCCCTTTTCCATGAATTGTAATTTTCACCATTGAGTGGTTTTGAAACAATCATGGCTCCAGGACTGTCACCATGATTCAGGAAGAAGGGATTGGAAGAATCCATTTCTGATGTAGGCTTGGTATTTTCAACCATTACCAAGAAAATAAAGGGAAAGAAAGAACTAGATGAAGAAGATGAAGAGAATGAAGATGCGGAAATAAAACTTCAAAGAAATTGCTCTGATACCATAATGAAATGGAGAAAATGGAAAATGATGAACTAAATTATCTTTACTATTTCTAATCAATAATCTATTACACTGTTTATATAGACTGATTCTTGTAAACATAATAATCAATCAATAATTAACAGAATAACTGATTCTTGCTAATAGCTAACCAATTCTTGTAACAGCTTTGACTAACTCTAACAACTTTAACAAACTCTAACTTCTACACAGTTGCTTGCTGAAGATGTTAATTGAAGATTGCAAGATTGCAGTATTTGTTACTGTTGAAGCTGGAGATTGTACTGTTGTAGCTGCTGATGTGGAGAAGACAGAGATGCTAGCTTCATTATGGACGTGAAAGCTGAATTGCATGTAATTCAATAAAATCTCTAAGTGGCTTATTTATTGAAGTACGATAAATATAAGCATACTTTTGGGGTTTTATTAATTAATAAGCCTTCAAAAGATTAATTAATTGAAAGGTTTAAATTTTATGAATTCTAAAATTATTAAGAGAAACTAAAAAAATAAATAATATGAAAATTTATTTAGGTAAAACTAGATTATGTGATCGATCATCATTAAAAAAAAAATAATATTCCTTCAAGTGTTTTAAAATCTAATTGTATCTTAAATTGGATTTATATTTTCGTGCAAGGAGATCGTTATAATTGGAAAGGATTTCTTTATTTTAAGCTTAAATTAATTTTCCTGAATTATGAAATGATCGATTAGTGTTCATGCAGGGGTGTATGTTTGTTGCTCAACTTTTCATTCTAGATTGATGAGCATTTTGTATTATTAGGCATGCTTTTATAATACTTTTATTAATATGTCCGAGCGTTGATTCACAATCAAGGACTCCGTGGCCCAATGGATAAGGCGCTGGTCTACGGAACCAGAGATTCTGGGTTCGATCCCCAGCGGAGTCGTTCTTTTTATTTATTTTATATTAAACATCGTATTTGTATTTTAGGTTGTTTACACTCCTTGGGATAGGGAAATGATCGTCATGCTCTCTGTTTGGGACTGGAGAGGCAGAGAAATGGTTTTCGCATAATTTGCTTTGAATTTTGATAGAGACAGTCGCATTCCTACTCCTCGTATAATATTAAAATGAAGTCAAGGGTAAGGCGTGAATCTCTCATATATATATATTTTAACATTAACAAGTTATATATATATATATATTTTAACATTAACAGAACTTGTATTTTGCAGTATTTTCTCCTAATCCATTAGTTTAGTGGGTCATGGAAGGGCCTTGTTTATGTTCCTTCGAAATGAAAAGCAGGTGACTGTATCATATGCACAGAAAATATGACTTAGCAGAAAAAGGAAAACAGATTCCTAAGCGAGTTCATAGTGATTCTCGAATGAAGGAGCATGGATTAGGCTGACTCTACAAATAACTAGCAGATTTAAAGAAGAAAAGATAGTTGAAGACCCCAGCTTAAGTCCACCAAACCAACCCATTCATT
>Ga0325402_1006835_pt1 | contig 10816 bp, 6 predicted proteins | sample PopdelMetagenome_22_FD_207212 | JGI IMG/M metagenome (GOLD analysis project Ga0325402, IMG submission 207212) | Populus deltoides microbial communities from Bellville, Georgia, United States - Xylem-PdKOR-R3 | ecosystem: Host-associated > Plants > Phyllosphere > Stem > Wood/Secondary xylem...
GGGTAAATTTCACTTAAAAAAATATTTTAGAGAATATATAAGTCATATTTTATTACATTTCAACTTAAAACTACCAAACAATTCCTATCAGCTAAGAAAAAGAAAGAAAGAAAAGAAACTAGACAACCCATCGAATTAATGTCGTGTTTGCATTAAGAACGATTAAGGTGCTTTTTACGAGAGAAAACGATTAATGTAGGTGTGAAATTAATGTAATTTTCTCTAGTAAATTGACGGAATTTTCGTTTTCTTCTCTAATAGAGAACGATTCTTAATTGTAGTTTTTTAGAGGGAGAAATACTTCTAAGTTCTACCTTAAGTTTAAATAATTGATAATTTTAACTAATCCGATAAGCAACGGCTAAAATTCCATTGCAGACGCCGGTATATATCTTTGAACTCCTCTATTCCACGAGGCAACGCGAAATTGAACCGGCAATGGTCAACACGCTAGCCACCACAATCCAACCTTTATAAATTTGAAAAACTCATTTTTTTGTCAATAAATAAAAAAAAACTTCTAAATTAGTCAATTTTTCATCCTCTCTCTCTCTCTAGCCCCCATTTTGCCTCCTTTTGATCTCCCTCCCTCCCTCCCTCCCTCCCTCTACCGTTTCTCTCTCCCTCCCTACTTCGATCACTAGAAAACGATCTCTGCAACTATCGTTTTTGGATCCGCCGATCAAGCAAAGACTAGAAAAGAGAGAGAATCGGAGGCTTTGGAGTTTTGATTAATCGTCGACATGTCGTTCTCGGATTCTGATTCGTCGTCTGCTTACGGTGGCGACTACAGGAATTTTAGACAAATCAGCCGTGAACGTAACTTCAATATCTCCTTCTCTATCCATGCTTTCAATTTTAGGTTCAGTTTGATTGATTCTAAAGCAAGCAATTTAATATGATCTTGTGCTCTTTTTTTTTTTGTTTAGTTCAATGGAGTTATAATTTAGTTTATTTATTTATTTTAAGCTTCAAACTTAGTTGAGCATTTTGTAATGTAATGTAAAATGACTGGTAATTTTGTTATTTCTGATAAATGATCAGCACCTAATAAATAGAGATACTGGCCAAATTTAGTTAGGGTTTGCCATCTCAGTCGCTAGGAATTTGTTGAATTGCTACCTTATATCGATAAGAATGAAATAATTTGTGCTGGAGATTTCGATTTTAATCTGGCGAAGGTTAGTCACTAATGCGATATCTGTATCTTTGTTTGGATTCTATAAATTTTGAAGTTGAGATTATGGGAGTTGAATATCTTATTTCTCTAAGAAGAATGGCTTTGATATGAGAAAATTTCTGCCCATTGGAACAAGTTGCTTGCTAAACAGACGAAAGCTTAATGGACCACCTTGAATTGGTTGATGCTGTTAATTTCTTTTGTTGAATTTGTGAGAAAAATAGGAAGGGAATGTCGTCTGTCATTCTAAGTTGATATTTCTTTTCAGGTTTATTGCATGAAATGCTTCGATCAGCCAAAACAGGGAACTCAAAATCAACTTGGAAGGTACCTCACCTGGTCCTATCAAATTCGTCATAATTTTGCAATGCCTGTAATCTATACTGTTTTCTCAATACCACTTAGATAGAGTAAATGCTCTTGTATTTGATGGAGTTTCAAATAAAAATCCCAACATTTCACAGTATCTCAAATTGATTTTCCTATCAATCTTAGAAACACGACACCTATGTTTTGATACAAATGGTGCATGTCCATCTCGTGTCAACTGTAGCTTGAGTGTATCCAGACGAAATTAACTGTTAGTGAAAATTTGGGACTCTATTAGAATCTTCCATGGTTACCTTACCCAATGATTGCTCAGTTTAGACAAGTGTTTTGTTACATTTTTACGTGATTAGAGTTATCCTACCATCGTTTTCCATCTTTTAGAATGTGCATTTCTCGTTAATCTTGGTTCTTGAATCTCTTACCTGCAGGTTCTCATCATGGACAGACTTACTGTGAAGATCATGTCATACTCATGCAAGATGGCTGATATCACACAGGAAGGAGTTTCATGTAAGGAATAAAAGGGAAACTCTTAAAATTTGGGATAGTTCAGAACATTTCATTACAATTATTAAAATCCATTTGAGAGACAGTTGGAGAAATGTTTGCTTTTTTGTAGTTTTTATGTGCAAAATATTGCTTGGCATGTATTGTATGCATTTAGATCACTTTAGAGAGCAGGTGGTTGCTAGCATCAAAGAATATTATTCTAGTATTTGCTGAGATGGAGTAATTTCATTGAATATCATGTCATTAAAATAAATGATTTAATTTCACACATGGCTATCCATTGAAGCATTTCATTCTCCATACAACCATACCAGAATTCTGATTGTTGTAAATTACTGAAACATGTTGCTCTACAATATGATATTCTCTTAGCTTATGTGTAAAATTCCTCAAATTGCATTGCAAGTGGGATTATATGGTTTAAACAACGGGAGAATGAGCATTTGAATTTTAATTGCTGCATTCACCATTCACCTAGTTGCTTGATTATCATTTTTCTCATTGCAGTGGTAGAAGACATATACAGAAGAAGGCAGCCGTTGCCCTCCATGGATGCTATATACTTCATCCAACCAACAAAAGAGAAGTAATATATTTTCCTTTGGTTGACTTTCCATGTTCATTATCCTGCCCTTAAAAAAGAAAAAAAGGAATATTGGTTTTTTGGAGCTTTTCCAATTTAATTGCTTCGCAGCAATTGGGACTTGCCTGAATAACATTAAGGCATATTTAATTTATCTTGAATAGATTGTATATAGAGCACGAGAGAGATTATAAATCTGAATTTTAGTTCTTAAGGCAGGTTAACGACTTTTTGAAATGCACTCAGTTTAGTAAACATGATCCTCAACCCTTTTGGGTATTGTCTCTTATTATTAACTAGTTTACTTATTCTAGTTGATAGGTTGACTAAGGGACTTAACCTCATGATGCCTGTGCTCCACGTTGAATATTTTGTTTTTGTTTTTATTTAGTAATTCTTACACCCATTACTTTTTGTGATACCTAGTAGTCTGTGCAATTTTATCACATCTTTAAAGAAAGAATTGAAGTTCTTATCTGCAGTGAAGGCAATGTATGGGGACTTGTCTCCCTGACTCTTGTTTTTTTCTGTCATCATGTTGCTAATTCTGTCTCTTATTTTATTCAAATACTGCTGGTGGTGTTCTTTCTTTCTTTCATCCTATATATATATATATATATATATTTTTTTTTTTTTTGTTATCATAAGGGGTTGTGTTCTTACTATTAGTTTTATTTTGCAGTGTTATCATGTTCTTGTCAGACATGGCTGGGAAATCGCCTTTGTACAAAAAGTATGTGAATAATTTTTATTCATTGTTCTCTGGGAGTCAATTTTAACTTTTGAAAGTCCAAATTTACTAATTATTGTCAACTTATTTTTTTTTCTTGTCTGTATATGAAGGGCATTTGTTTTCTTCAGTTCCCCTATATCAAGAGAACTGGTTTCTCATATCAAGAAAGATTCAAGTGTATTAACTCGCATAGGTGCATTGAGAGAGGTATAGGTCTCTTTCTCATTAAAAATTTTGGTCCTTTGGATCAATAATTGTGCTGAAGCAATTTGATTTATCAGCTAGATATATGTTCTCTTGATCCATCATTGTTTTAAAGCTTACAAATTGATATTGACATATTTGTTATTTTGATGTGTGAGCTATGCAGATGAATTTGGAGTATTTTGCTATAGATAGCCAGGTTTGGTGATGCTACTTCATTTTTCCGGTTCAATATCATATGCAAAATATTGATTATCTTTTCTATTTTCTTATTCATTAAATTATAACAATAGCTATTTTGCCGAGGAAAAGCACTTTTGTCAGGTTGAGTTTCCAGCAATGCTTTAGAGATGCCTGATTTCATCAATGATATTTAGCAGCTCCCATGTTTCTTTTGTTTCCATCCAGAAATTAGCGTCACTAAGATTGATTTTTAGAGCTAGATACTATCTTTTATTTGAAAGTAGTCATCATTATTTTCTCCAGTGCAACACGGTATGTCAAAAGGCACATGACATGGCAATCTGTAACAATTCCATTTTCTGACACTAAGTAGCTTTTTTGGTATTTATGCTTCTTCTTCTTCTTCTCAAGAAAGCCTCTGGTGTCTTGAGCCTATAACTCCACGAGAGAGATGGGATTGGAAGCTTCAGTCAGCTTATAAAAAATAAAGAGCTTGTGAAAAAGAAAAGGAAAAGAGAGAGAAATAAAGATGGAATTGTTCATGCACCTGGTGTTTATGCCACAGTGACCAGTGATTATTTTTAGGTTGACTTAAATGACCAAGCTCCAATGCCAGGTTTCTGAAGATCCAGTCAATGATGATGCCAATGAGTCACAGATAACTTGAAACTGCACAACCTTTTTATGGAAAATAATCCTTGTTTTTCTTTTGTTTTTTAAATAACTCCCCTAAGGGATAGTTTGAGCAATTGAAAGCAGCTAGTATTTTATTTTCATTTTTTTTAAAACAATTATTTTTTATATAAACTTATTGTTTGATCCTTTTCACAAATTTCTGATCACAGTTCAAGAAGCTTGTTTCTTTTGTTTGTGAATTTTTCTTATGTAAATCCATAATTTCCTTTTCTTGCGCCTATCTTCATTATGTTATTCTTTTCCCATTAGTGGTGATACGTTGTTCCACACAGGGTTTTATTACTGACAATGAAAGGGCTTTAGAAGAACTTTTTGGGGATGATGAGGATAGTCACAAAGGTGATGCGTGTTTGAATGTGATGGCTTCTCGCATCGCTACAGTTTTTGCTTCACTACGGGTATATAGAATGGCTTCCATATGTTGATTCACAAAAATCTTGATAATATTCTTAGGCATGCTTATGTCTATTTTTCAGGAATTTCCTTTTGTGAGATTTCGTGCTGCCAAGTCCCTTGATGTAACAACAATGACAACTTCCCGTGATCTAATTCCTACAAAGCTTGCTGCTAGAATTTGGGATTCTCTAACACAATATAAGCAAAAGATTGAAAACTTTCCCCAGACAGAAACCTGTGAACTGCTCATCCTGGATAGATCTATAGATCAGGTCTTTAAGTGCACATTGCTTATAAACTCATTACTTGCTTTTTGCATGGCTTGGTTTTGTTGCTCATGTGTGAATTTCACAATTTTTAGATTGCTCCTGTCATACATGAGTGGACATATGATGCCATGTGCCATGATCTGTTGAATATGGAGGGAAATAAATATGTGCATGAGGTAAGTCAATAGTTGAGAGTTCTATCTATACTCTTGGATTTTCTGATTTGCTGTTGGATCTCTTTGGGGTACTATTCATCAAGGAGTTTCCCTATTCAGGTTCCCGGCAAAGCAGGTGGTCCACCTGAAAAAAAGGAAGTTCTTTTGGAGGAACATGATCCTGTTTGGCTTGAGCTTCGGCATGCACACATAGCATTTGTATGTATAGTTCCTATGCATTTGTTAGATTTTAAACATCCACCTGGTGAATGCTCTAATCCTTGGTTTCCTTATTAGGCTAGTGAGCGGTTGCACGAGAAGATGACCAACTTTGTATCAAAAAATAAAGCTGCCAAAATCCAACATGGTTCAAGGTTGATGAAAATTCTTTATTATGTAAATTGCTGACCATTATCATGATGTCATTCGTGTTATATTTTGTTAGTTTCATTAACTTTAACCTCATAGGAGCATTGATTAATGGTTCATAATTCACAAATGAGTTAATTTAATAGAAAACTCAGTCCCTCTGCCTAACAATAAAGGGATGAGTAAGAAAAGGAGACCTATCAGGACACAAGTTTTCAAATGCATGAAGTGACTCATGCTAGTTATAAGATGTTGCTCTAATTACTGATCTGTGTTACATTGATATTAGAATTGTTTCATTAAGTTGTTTATTTTCAATTTATTTTTTATGGAGGGTTTTACGAATCTTCTTTTTCTTTGTTCTTCTTTTAGTTTTTCAGAGCTCTTGTCCTGTGTGCTCATTTAATTTACACTTCTTGTGATCCCAACTTCATTTTTTCATGTCTTGCTTGGAACCACCTGGTTCATAATATTATGCAACCTGAAATTCCATTACCAAATGGTCTAGAGACATTTTTTTATTGGAAAACAGGGAGAAGTTGACATTGCAAACAGTAATCTGTCATCCATACCTACTCATTTGTCTCCTCTGGAAGTGCCACGTCAAGGGAGGGTTAAGAAATTTTGGATTTTCGTAGGAACTGGTTGGGATGATGAGTAGAAGTATTTTAATGATGGCATGGACGATGATTTCAGGTGCTACTTGTTGATGTTGGAAGTGGGGACCTCCTGGATGACACACACACACGTGAAGTTTTGTAATTGAGAGGGATTGTTTTTCAAGGAGGGAGGTGGCTGTGAAGTATGGGGAATGGGTGGGTGGATGGATGGCAGATGCTGTAAGAAGTTAAAAATATCAGTGGAGTTAGTAGAATAACTGATAGTTGTTAACTTAAAGAGAAATGTTCTTGTTTATATAAGTACCCTTGGAGCTTAGGAATGGATATATGGTTGTTTCTATACCAGATTATTAGTTGCTGTGATGGTATATCTCCAACCTTGAAGTTTAACTGTTGTGTAGAGATGGTGGTGAACTTTCTACACGGGACTTGCAACAGATGGTTCAAGCATTGCCTCAATACAGTGAACAGATTGACAAGCTCTCTCTCCATGTAGAGGTTAGTTTATTTCTTCTGACAGCAAACTGCTCTTTTTTCTCTTTTAGTTGGCACATTTGTAACATAAGGAATACAATTATAATATGATGCTCTTATTTCCAAACCTGGTTCAGAAGTTTAACTTCATTCTTCCTACTTGTTTAGCAAAATGACTCATGGGCTCTAGACTACTTTGCCAGCTTATGCTTTTTTCAAGGCAATTTGACATATAGTGTAGCTATTATACTTTGTGGTTATTTGAAATTAATTTCTCCATTCTAGATATCCTTTCCGAACAACTTTTGTGATGAATGAATAGCTATTTTAATGGATGTGTATTTGAACTCCAGACCTTTTCTGTGGAGATGAAGTGCAGTTACCACCAGGTTATGCCTGGGTCTCATCCCTAAAGATTGAATGTTGGTGTCTTGCAAATGAACAATGCTTGGCCTGATGACACTATGATATTGCCATTTAGTGCTCATGCTTGATGTTATCTCTGAATCCTAAAGTTCTCTGGCTTTAACGTAAACCCCCCCGCGCCCCCCCCCCCCCCCCCCCACCCCAATGGTTAAGAGGTTGTTGATGCTCTTTGCTTATTAGCTCAAATGTTAGGTGTTTGAAGGAGGGCTGATGCAGATTTTGTGTAAATCTGATCAGTAATAAACAAGATTGAGGTTATTGACCAAATTGCATTCTGCTCTAATTGAATTCCTTAACCATTCCATTACTAACTCAAATTAATGAGGCAGGATACTATTTGAGTGCTTTCTTGATTGTTGCTTTTTGTTTCTTGTCCATCTCTACTCATACTTTAGTTAGGCTGCTGAAGCCCCGTTTAGAACAGCACAACGTTTTTTTTTTTTTTGAGAGTGCGGCAAATGGAACTTTTTCTGGTTTACTACTTTTCAATGTTGCCCCTTTTAGAGCTTTATGTTTAGGCATCCTACTCATGTTCTTTTGAGTGCTGCGTCGTAGATTTTATCAAGACTTTGCTCAATTGATTTGAGGTGACTTGTTAATTGATAAATTTACTCAACCCAACAAGTCTCATAATTATGAAGCTTCACTGGAAATATCATCTAAAAGTAGGTTCTTCAATTCTTCCTCTTCCCTCCTTTTCCGCATGTTGCTTTGAGTTTCAAATATTTTCACAACACATTATATGAACTTTCCTTCCATACCAATGAGTGGAACTTTTTCCTTGATGGAAATGCCATTAGATATTTGGTTCTGTATTTTATTTGCATGGTTTTTAGTAACTTTGAAATTGTACAATGGATAGACTACCATAGGAGTTATTGTTGTTGCATGGTTCCAGACAAGAAGTTAATTATGTCCTCTGCTTAGAACCCATTATTCATGGGAGCACAAATGAAGTTCATTTTTTTTCCAAGATGGAAGCACATATTGCAATTAGCTTAAATTGTACTAAGTTTTTCTCCCCTTTTGAATACGTATGGAATAGTGTGTAATCAGAAAGAGAAAGAAGACCCACTGGTTTATGAAATTTGCAAGTGGTCCATGGCTTTATACAGATTGTGTTTTATGGATGCAGATTGCTGGAAAAATTAATAGTATTATCAGGGAGTTGGGGCTTCGAGAGCTTGGTCAACTAGAGCAGGACCTGGTTTTTGGAGATGCAGGAATGAAAGATGTTATTAAATTTCTGACTACGAAAGAGGTAAAACTTGTGGTAAATTGTAATGGGTGCATTTCAACTTGCCAATAATATTTATAAAGTAGGTGTCTCACTCTTTTGCAGGATACAACTCGTGAAAATAAGTTGCGGTTGTTGATGATTCTTGCAGCTGTTTTTCCTGAGAAGCTTGAGGGTGAAAGGGGTCTTAATATAATGAAGGTACTTATCTTTGTTTTTGTGCTGGTTTTCATTTTCTTACTGTTTTGAGGTCAGCCAGCAGAGCTTTTGTGATCTTTTGAATTCCTGATTTGATGTTATTGAGAACATTTTCCTTGCTCATCAGAACTAATTTTATGAATTTATTTTAGCTGGCAAGATTACCGCAGGATGACATGAATGCTGTGAATAATATGAGATTGCTTGCGGGGGCATCAGATACCAAAAAAAGATCAACTGGTGCTTTTTCCCTGAAGTTTGATATTCATAAGGTGAACACAAATGTTTGTTGAAATGCTGTATCTAATCGTCAATTTTGAAGCTTACTCTTTCTTTTCTTCTTCCCAATCAATTGCCAGAAGAAGCGTGCTGCCAGGAAAGACCGCACCGGTGAGGAAGAAACAACATGGCAGTTGTCCCGCTTTTACCCCATGATAGAGGTACATCCGAGTTCTTCTTATTTGATTTTTCATGTACAGTTACACTTTTTATGCTTTACTAGTTTTTCTGCATGTGCGTTGCACATGACCCACACATGATAAGTTGATTTTATCTCTTTAAAGTATTTATTATTTTAAAATGTTAGCCTCGAGCCTTTTTAAAGAATTTAAAAAACTTGAATGCATGGAAAGGAAGAAGCACCAAGGTGTCAATCAAAACCAATGTTATGGATGAAAATAATTCACTAACCTAAATATATTGACTTTAAATTCAATAATATCTTTTGTTTAAGTATATAAAAAATATAATTTAACTTCATTTTTTTTTTTGTGATGGAGATATCTTTTTGTTCCCAAGTGATAATATGAAATCCTTTCCCGTCAATTAAAAAATCATTAAATTCAATATAGTGATTTAAATCATGTATTCAATAGATATTTATAAATTTTATTTTGTTATTAATGTAAAGTAATAACATGTAATATTTCATAAATCATGTAACTCAACATCATTGTTCTTTGAAAAGAGGAAGGTAATTCAATAATTCATTGCACTAATAAAATATATTTAATCATGGATTTAATAAAATCTCAAAATATAATTTTTTTTTAAAATCAAATTTTGTAATTTACAAGAACCGCTGACCAAAATTCACTTTTTAGTCTAGTTTGGGGAAGACTTCGACAAAATCAACAAATTTCAATAAAATATTGATGCCATCAACTTAATCTTAATCAATTCAAGAGATTTATGAGATCTAAAATTTTATAATTTGCATGCATTTGTTCACGCTAAAAAATATTGTATTCCTTAAAATCTTACATTTTCAAACTACTTACTTTCTCTTGGTATGATAGAAAGCAATATCCCAATATAAAGGAAGGAAATTTAGTTTCCTAGATGTTAGAAATGTGAAAACTAATAGTACAGCTAAACTATCCATTGCTTTTGTATGTTTACGATTTAATATCCTACCATAACAAATATTCCTACTAAAAAAATTGATCTTTTATTAAATTCTTAAGAGTTTTAAGGATTTAAACAATCAAAATTTTGATATTGCATAATAACATTGTTGTCTTTACTAGACATGATTGCGGGTTGACCTTTTTTTATACTGCGGGTTGACATTTTTTTTCTTTGTAAAAAATGATGTCTAGGTGCTGCAATCACGTTTAAAAAAAATAAAAGAATAAGGACCCGGGTTATAGCCCCCGATTGAGTCTAATAATCTGATTTTATTTTAATCAGATGATAAAAGAATAAGCAATGATAGTAAACATACAATTTTTTTTAAAGAGAAGATCACAATATCTTGAGAAAAAATATTAATTTGATGTCTTTTCAGGCGAAAAACAGTTTGAAAAATACTTTGAAATTTTCAAGTTAAACTGCAAAAACAAAAACACTCCCTTAAATCATACAAACACAAGGATAAGTTCAAGCATTCTTTCAAGTAGAAAATATTTTAAAGTTTCTTATCTCATATACTTATAAAATCAAGATAATTTCTTCTATCTAGATAATGTATCTATTAGTTTGATATTTTCTTTTGATATATTTTGTATTCCATATTAATAAATTCTACAAATTTATTTGTTTTTTTTCCTATACATTTGTGATACAATTGATTGAATATTGCTATTGAAAAAATCGAGATTTTCTCATATTTCAAAAATTAGAAATAAAAAAATAATTTATAATAAATCATAATATACTTAATATACTAATGATACGTATTCTTAGATAATATTTCTTTTTATGTTTCTTACATCAACCGAAATAATGAAGTTTTCTTTAACTATTCCAACC
>Ga0325402_1006836_pt1 | contig 10816 bp, 3 predicted proteins | sample PopdelMetagenome_22_FD_207212 | JGI IMG/M metagenome (GOLD analysis project Ga0325402, IMG submission 207212) | Populus deltoides microbial communities from Bellville, Georgia, United States - Xylem-PdKOR-R3 | ecosystem: Host-associated > Plants > Phyllosphere > Stem > Wood/Secondary xylem...
AAATATTGGTACTTGCACGTGCTAAAATGATCGGTAGTACTGTTCATCAGTTGACATCACTTCTATGTAAGCGATCATGGGTTTCATGTTTTGTCTTTTGCTTAATCAAGCTGTCGTTTTATTCGCTTTACTGATTTCCATGTTCATGTTTTGTCTTTTCTTTATCAAAATCATTAGCTATTTCCTGATAGTAATAATAATAAAAAAAAAAAAAAAAAAGTAATAGGGTGGTTTCAGAAGGTGTATTAGTTAACTTGAAAATTTATTAAAATAATTTTTTAATATTTTTAAAATATTATTTTTAACATTGACTTAAAACAATTAATTTAATAAAAAAAAAAAACACTGGTTAAAAGACGATTCTAAAAGGCACAACATCAATCACATAGTCGTCAATCATATATATATATATATATATATATATATATATATATGAACGTAGATTATGATCTTCCTAAGATTCTCTTTTCTTTTCTCTATCTTAATTAAAGTTTGGTTGCAATATAAATTCTCTATTTATCTTTTGCCTTGAATATATTAAAGGATTGATCAAGGACACCCAGGAGATTAACATTTCTTTAATAGATTCATCAAGACAAAGAAAAAGAATATTAACCACAGATTTCTTTTTATATTTTTTTTGGAGAAATTAATACCATAGATTTTTTTAATCAAAAGAATATGGATTGTGCTGTATATGTACATTTGTGTATATGTGAGTAGAATAACTTGCAGTATATGGTGAGACACCAAATTAATTAGCAAATATTCAACTTAGCAGTGAATATTATATATGTAAATTTGTTTATATGTATCAGATTAAATTCAAATGGTGAGACACCAAATTAATTAGCAAATATTCAGCTTTGCAGTATATTGTAGCCATTTAGAAGTTATTTGGTTCAAATAACAATTCAGAACAAAGACCCTTTTTTATTTTATTTTTTAACAAATGAAATGCCCATGCAGTACTGATCACTTTGTGTTGGACCGTTGATCTTTGCTCCGAGCTAGGTTGAGCACAGCGTAGTTCGGCAACTTGTCTCTGTTCATGAAATAACCGATAGTAGAGGAGAATAAATCTCGTATCCAAACTCTCTTGTAATTGTCTCACTTCTCTCTGTATCCATCATTTTTACCAGCCTACATAAGTTGCCCATGGCACCAGCTGCTGCTGCTGCTGCTATGAAGGCAGCGACCTCTATTTTTCTCACTTGTGTTTGGCTCTTTCGCTGCTTATGCTGCTGCTAACCAACAAAGGTACTTGATCTGTTTCCATTTCAACATTGATGGCTGCCCTTCCCATTCATAAAGTTTGGCTTTAATTTGTTTTCGCTCTCAACACTCTCTCGTACTACCAGATTTAACGAGCATCCATGGGTCAAACATAATATGGGCGATCCGCAAGTTTTTTTTGTCATGGATTTTGAAAGTTTATATACCCGATTTCTATTGGATCTACTGAACAATTTTACCTTTAATTACAAATCTAGATTGATATCCAAATAAATCAAAGCATCATTTTTATATTTTTATTTTAAGCGGCTATTATCTATATCCTAGAAAGAAAAAATGAACTCATCAAATAAAAAGTTAAACCTATCAAGTCAACCAGCCAGACATGTGAATAGATCCAAGGACTTTATAATGTTTAATAACATAACATTTCTCTAAAACAATTTATTTTAACTATATGAGAAAAAATAGATGATAAAAAAGTCAAGTTCAATTTAAAAAAAAAAACCACCAAATTTGTGAACGCAACCTAGCTTACCCTGGCAAATCTGCAAACCATGCTAACCTTATAAAATGGTGAAATAAAGAAACAAATTATGAAGTCAAATCCTCAACTATTCCAATATTAAAAGAAGAAATCGACAAAAAAATTTTGAAAAAGAAAATCATCACAAAAATTCAAAAAGAAAAAGAAAAAGAAAGCAAAACAATATAGATTACCATTGTCATTCACAGTGCAATGTGTGTGGGTGAACAATAATTTTCTAACACTCTTTAATTTTTATTACTTTATAAAGTTTAATAATATGAATTTTCTTTAAAACTATTTTTTTAACTATATGAGAAAAAAATAGACTCTAAAAAAAATCAAGTTCAATTAAAAAAAACAACGCACCAAACTTGTAAATTGAAGCAACTTGAGTTACCTTGACGAAATCGTAAACCACGCTAACCTTATATAAAGACAAAATAAAAAGAAGTAAATTACGAAGCTAAATTCTCATCAATCTCAATTTTAAAACACAAAATAGACAAAAACATATTTGATAAAAAAAATCATAATAAAAATTCAAAAAACAAAAGCAAAATACTGTAGATTATTATTGTAATCCACAATGCAATGAGTGTTGAGTAAACATTGGTTTCCTTGTATCATTTAATTTTTTTTACTTTATAAAGTTTAATAACATGAATTTTCTCTAAAACTATTTTTTTAACTATATGAAAAATAAAATATATTATAAAAAAATCAAGTTCAATTAAAAAAAAACCTCTCCAGACCCATAAATTAGACAATTAGAGCAACATAAGTTACCTCGACAAATTCACAAATTACATTAACCTTATAGAAAAATAAAAATAAAAATGACAAAAAAGCAGAAAAATCATGTGTTCAAGCAGGAAATAAAAATACAAAGAAGAGACAATGCAGCAATCCAGGGAAATTTCCTCACATGTTTTAGCTTTTTTATTAATATTAATTAATGGTAAAAGGCAGAAAAGGAACCGTGTCTAATATTTTTTATTCTATAGTTTTCCTTATAATTAGACAAGTTGCCGAAGTCCTTACTCGGAGCAGCCTTTCTAGATGGAAGATCATGAAGATCCAAAGCTATAATTTTTAATTAGCTCACTAACGACAAAACAGAGGTCAAAGTTTGTAATCAATTAATATTTGAACGGAGAAGGCCGCAATCCGTGGATGGTCGAATATGGACATCCAGCCTGATGGACATGGACATGGACATGGACATGGTGGATCTAATGCTAGTAGGACTAAATTTGTTATCGCATGTGAGATTTTTTTTTTTTCTTCTCATATTTACAAGTAATGAAATGTGTCTACTGCAGTTAGTTTTTCGGAGTTCGGAATTAGAGGAGGGAGTTCATGCAAATATCTTGTTTTTTTTTTTTTGAAAAAAATTCAATGCTGCTTGTAAAGAGAGAGAAAAAAAAGTACCTTCAATAAATATTTAGTTTTTACTAGCTTTACTCCTTGTGTTTCGATATTGAAATAAAGTTAAAAATAACATAAAAATTTGTCGCAATAAATATATAACAATGCTAATTATAACTAAATCAACACGGGATATTCAGCCAAATATGCAACCCACATTATATGACAGGAATGGTCTAATAAAAAATTAAAATAATTATAAAACTTTTTCTTTAAAAAAATATGTTAATTTTTTTAAATTTGTGACCCAGATTATTAAATTTGAAACACTCAATCTAAAAAAATTATAAAGTTTAATTTTTAATAAATTAAATATTAAAGTATGAAATTATAGAAAAAAAATTCAATCATACAAAATGATTTAAAAAATAATAATTCAAAGAATGAGGATCAAAACGACTATTACTACTATTATTAATAAGTAATATAATCACAACCACCATCACTACCACTATTACTACTATCACTATTATTATTAAAATTCCTACCATTATTATTACTATTTTTATTATTATTGTTACTACCATTATTGTTGTTGTTGTTGTTATTGCTGTTACTACCATTACGACCGCTAATGCATCATCATCATCATCATCATCATCATTATTATTATTATTATCATCATCATCATTATTATTTTTATTTTTATCACTACTACTACTACTATTAACATTACTATTATTATCACTATTTTCATAACTAATATTACTATTACTATTATTGAAAAAATAAAAATTTTAAATCTAATTTAAAGGATAGAATTAAAAACTATAAAAAATTTGACAAAAAAAACAAATAAAAAATAAGAAATTAAAAGAAAAAGAACCGAATTGAAACATATTGTGTATAAAAATTAGAAACCAAGAGTTAAGTAGAAAACAAAAAAAAGTTTTCACAAAAGGAAAAATGACTAAATTACTAAAATGAAAAATAAATTGATTGAATTTGAAATAAGTTTGTCACTATCTTTCTAGCACTAGTTTAATTCTAAACCCGAATTAGATAAAAAATTAGGTTGGGAGATTTCAAAATTAACTTGTTGGGTTAAATTTAATAATAATATCAAATAATTCCTTATGATTTAAGCTTATTTTTATATGTATTTTTAAATCCGCCCCCACAAAATAGCATGTGCATGTAGACGGGCTATCTACTAAAAAGAGAAAATCATAAATTGATTTGGAGTAGATTCTTTCCATTTTGATAGAAAATTAAAATCATAAATTACTTTGCTTTAAAACATATAAGTAAAAGCAGGAGATAAAACAGGTATTCAATCGACATCCATATTCGTTGTCTCCTAAAAATAAGGACAAATCATAAATTGATATTTTTTTTGCTTTTTTTATTTTAATATCAAGAATAAGTTCTACTTATAATTTTATAATTCTTAATATTAAAAATAAAAAAATATTTTTTTTGTGTTTTTAAAATTTAGATCAAGTCCGCACTGCTTTAATAAACTTATTATTAAATTCACGATACATACAAATATAAAAAAACTATTTTTCTGAATTTTTTAATAATTTTAAGAGATGCTACATCATGCAAAATATTTTTTTCATTTCTTTTTATTATTATTAAAAGCACCAACATGAATTTTTTATTTTTTTTGAGAAATTTGGTTATACACAATTTAAAATAAAAATCTATTTTTATATAAAGTAAAAAAAAGTTTTTTTTATTTAAAAACTAATTTATTTAATAACAAAAAAAAACTAATTTAAATATAAGTTCGCAATCCTATTAATTATTAATTAACAGAACTCTAAAATGTGTCTAAAAACTTTGAGACCTCTAAAAAAATCATATTGTTAAAAAATAAAAATAAAATAAAAACACCATTTGTCTTCATTTACTTTAATTTATTTCTAAAGATAGGTCACTCTGAAAAGCATATCAAAATGGTTAATTAAAATAAAAATGGACGTTGATAGAAAGTTCAACTATGGAATCACACGTGTCATGTGATTACCCTATAAAACAAACAAATGTCGGCACTGCGTGTCTTGAAGATTTTGACAGCTTGATGGGAACGTGTAGAAAAAGCACTGGAAATAAAATGTGAAATAATAATTAAATAAAAGTCTTTCCATTCTTGAATAAAACCATGTTTAACTGTCCTTTTATTATTTCGTACTTTATTCATCGCTTCTCGACCGGCACAATGCCATTTATCAAACAAATGATAATTAATGTTCCAAGATGAGCCAAGTTTTCATATATTAATAATTATTTTTTAAAATATTTTTTTATAATCAAAATAATATCTTTTATTTTTAAAAATTTATTTAAAATGATGAATAAACTTTTATATCCAAACTCGATCATAGATATTAAGACGAGGATTCATAGAAGCATGGTCCGTACCTTTAGTAATAATTTCATTTTATTTATTTAATCATACCTTTAGTAATAATTTCATTTTATTTATTTAATTATTTTATAATATCTATGATTTGCTAAATGTAAAATAAGTATCCATAGTACAGCTAGCCGTAGGCGCGTACAAAATGAACTTCTTTAATTCTTCGTATCAAAGATATGGTAATTGGGATATTTCAAATCTACTGTTCATTGTCAAAAGGTTGAATTATTAATTATCTGATTTTTTTTATTATATCCCTAAATACAAATCCAACTACTCTCTCCCTCATCTGTATTACATAATTTATTCAAATTAAAAATAAAATAAAAGACAAGAGTAAAAATAATAATTTAATAATAATATTGTTAGAGAATAATATAAATCATATCCTGCAAGCTCATCTAACAGTTTAAATTTTTGGGTTAAGATAGTTTTTTGACATGGTATCAGAGTCTTAATAATCAAGTAGTCACGAGTTCGAATCTCACAATCCCTATTTATTTAATAAAAATTAAATATAAGATAAAATAAATCTGTACATTTATATAATATATATATCAACTGCAACTTTTGCTTATTTATTTATATTCTTCTCAAAGAAAAATATAGCCTTGAATGGCCTTTAAAAAAGTAGCTGACATAATAGAGCATTTTATCTTCTGTAACGTATCCGGGTTACGGGCTGCTTGTTGATTAGTATTTTTGAATGATTTTTTTTATGATTTTATGATTTGTTTTTACAATTTAAATTTATTTTGTATTTTTTATACCATATTAAAATATATTTTTAACAATCTTGTCCACGAGTTCTTGCTTTTCAATTCTCATCTTAAAAAATAATAATCTAGAATCATTATAAATGATATTAGAGCCATATTCTTTGAACAAATATAGTTAAAGGCACTAGAATTTCACAATTAACAGAGACAGTCTTAAAAAATAATATCAAATTATCTCTTAATTAAATTGATTTTAACTAAAAAAAAAGCATTTGGATACCTGTTAAAGAAATTTTATTTTTAAGAGTAATTTGATTATTTTATTATATTTTTTTAAAAAATAAAAACTAAAAAAAACTTCTAGATATCAATAAATCAATTTTGCTTTTAATGGAAGTTTAAATATTTTATTGTGTTGTCTAATAATGTTTTTAAAATAGTAAAATCATCATTCGTACACTCATACTATTTCACTAATCTCCTTTAGTGTTTTTAATGTGTACGAGAAAAAATCGAAATTCATTTGTCCTTTTATTACGTGTAATTTCGCATTCAATTTTCTACCTAAGCAGGCAAGGAAATCATGCCCTGTATATTGAAAACTATTAAGTATGTTAAAACATTGTCAATACGATCGCGTGGCCTAATGGATAAGGCGCTCGCCTCCGGAGCGGGAGATTGTGGGTTCGAGTCCCATCGCGATCGTTTTTGCTATTTTGTCTTATTTGTGATTTTACCAACGAATTTGGAAAAACAAAATCTCTTCACAATCAGCCCTTAGTTTTCGCCCATCTGTAGGTACAAATACCTACCTCCACAGGAATATTTTCAAACCTCGGCACATATATCAAATTATTTATTTTTGCTTTGCTTTCTACATTAAAATTTTTTGCCCCCTGACCACTACAGATTTATTTCATTTGAATGGAGTTTAAGTTATTGTTTTTATTAAAAAAAAAATTCATTGTTGTATAAGTAAATTAAAGAATTTGAAAACCTTCACCCAAATCAAATATATTAATATTTATGTACATGATCTTTGATTATAATCAATTATTTTTTAACATTTATTAATATATAATTTTTAATTTATTTTATTAAATACAAACATTAAACTTTTCGATTCATAATAAAAATGTTTTTTTTTATGATAAAGACAACCCTGCATTGTTTTTGTGTTGAAATTGTATTTTGCTCCAATGAAAGAAAATACATAGCCACTAGTTCACTATAAACTAAAAGAGAGGAAGGTTTTATTATACTCTTTTTTATATAGCATTATTCATTAGAATAGTATTTTGTCTTGCTTTTTTTTTAATTATTTTTTTTGTTTAATTTTATTTTTTAATATTATATATATATTTTTTATTTAGTTATCATACTTACATTATATGAATCTCATATTTGAGAGGTTAACCTGATTGACTCAATTTTTTTTCTTAATTAGTTTTTTTTAATTTTATCCTTTAATATTGATTTGATTAAAAATTAAACTTCATGATTTATTTTATTTACTTTTCATTAGGTTATCCTGGTCTTATGACCTGAAAATAGTGCAACTCGGGTTAACCCGAATTGTCTCAAGTTATTTTTTGTGTCTTTTATTTAATTGAATTTTTTTTTCAATTTTATCATTCAACATTGAATCGATTGAGAATTGAGTTTCATAATCTGTTTTGACTTGTTTTTTATAAGATTATCTTGGTCTCACGATCAAGATTGCGAGTTTTGACATTTTAACCTTGGTTAAATCAAGTTGTCTTTTTTATTTTTTTTTAAGAGGTTATATCAGTCTCATGACTCGGGTCACAAGTCCTTCAACATTGGACTTGCTTTTTGTTGGGTTGTTTATATCTCATGACTTGAGTCACGGGTTTGGCGGGTTAACCCAATTGAATCAATTTTCTCTTTTTTTAATTGACTTTTTTTTTCAATTTCATCAACTAATATTATGTTTAATTATGAATTAGGCTTCATGATTTGTTTCAATTTGTTTTTCATTAGGTTATCTTGGTCTCATAACTCGGGAATAATGCTTAATGGTTAACTTGAGTTGATTTAGTTTATTTTTTATATTATTTTTTTAATTAAAATTTGTATAAATTTCATCATTCAATATTAAATCCGACAGTAATGATTGAAAATAAAGCTTTATAATTTGTTTTGACCTTTTTTCTATGAGGTTGTCTCATTTTTAAGACTAAAGTTGTGGATTTGACTGGTTAACCACCGTTAAATTAGGTCATTATTTTTTAATTTTTTTTATAAGGTCATCTCGGTTTGATGACCTGGGTCATAGTTTGGTGGATTGACTCATGTTGTTTTTTAATTGATTTTTTTAATCTCATCATTCAATATAGAATTAGTTGAGGATTGAAAATCGTAATTTGTTTCAATTTGCTTTTTATGGGGTTATCTCGATCTTATAACCCGGGTTGCAAGTTTGACATGCTAATTCAGGTCATTTTTGAATTGATTTTTTTTCAATTTCATCTTTCAATATTTGAATGATTGTGAATTAGGCTTCATAATTTTTTTTGATTTGCTTTTTATAGGGTTATTGTAGTCTCATAAATCGGGTCATGAATTTGACACGTTAACCTGGATTTTTCCAGGTCAATCCAATATGTTATTATTTTAATATTAAGAAAAAAAATATCATTTTAATTTTTTTAGTTAAATATTATTTTCACGGGTTATATGAGTTGTTTTTAGGCCAATAAAGTTAACTAAGTTATGTCGGAGAAACCATCACAAGATTTTTTTTTCTACTAGGTAAAAAGAATTAATAACATTTAATAAAATATTTAATAACATTTAAATATTTTTTATATTAAAAAAATATTTAACTTAACCCGCGGCATTCACTCATCTAGTGAATGCTATTATTACTTTGGATCGAGAGTCAAGATTTTTATATCCACACTTGTTGCTAAGGTCTTTGGCAACGCGTAGCTTCGTGTATATATACACTTCTTCTTCAGGCTTTTTATTTTCTCCTTTAAATACTTAGAAGTAATGGTATACAAATTACAAAGTATTTGTATTTTATAATTTGTTTATTTAAATACATGCATGACTTAATTGTTTTTCTATTTGAATACTTGTATTTATGAAATTTAATCGATCATGTACCTCCGTTTGTTTTGTTATAAGAATGTTGATATGATAATTAACTTTCTATCAAGTAAATTTGGGTTGAAATTAATTTAATATATTTTATTTTTTTCAGAATAATGGCACATGAAATACTTGTAATTTATTATTTTTTCTATTTATATACCTAACTTATTTTGTTTTTCTATTTGAGCACTTGTGCTCACAATATTTAATCAATCAAGTATCTTAGTTTCTGTTACATGTTTTTTAAAAAATCATTTTTTTATTTTTTAAAATTTTAATGATCAAGTAATTTTGATTTTTTTTAATTAAAATTTTTTAAGCAATTGTGAAAACGTTTTCTACCAATCTTTATTTTTTTAAAAATAAAAAATATAATATTGTCAATTTGAATAAAAAAACTTAATAAGAACAAATGTAACTATTTACCTTATAGAACAATTATATTATTTATATAAAAAAGCAATACTCGATAAATACTTTGGTCAACGTTCACTTTATAACTTAAGTTAAAGGTCACTAAGAATAACTTAATGCTAATAAAAAACTTTGAGAATAAATAAGTTATATTTGTTAATCATACTTTATAAAATGAAAATTGTTTTCACTTAACAAAAAGCTCCAAATATAAAATGAAAATTATTCAAGATTCCATTTGTTGGACATACATAAAAATAATAAAAAAATATTTTTTAATATTTTTAAAAATCTTATTTATAATTTTATGAAGATTTTTATTCATCTTAAATCGGCTCTCAAACGTAACCTTACCCATCCACCACTAGCTATGACGAGTTTACGTTGTATAATAATATAAGGTTTATATGTATACTTATGTATTAGGTAAAGACCGACCATATATAGCCAATTTATAAAAATACTATCAGACTTTAGGTGGTATTTCGGAATTAAATTATGACGTAATCTTTGATTAAACTAGAAGATTCTAAGACTCTAAGGTCAAAGCCAAATCTCTCCATGTATCTTTCTTTGATTTTCATGTTTCCATCGAACTCTTCGCTTCTTTCCTTAAAAGGTAATCAAAAGCTTCTGAAGCAAAATGTGAATACTGAAATATATGCAACGTGCCCGGAAGCTGGCCGACCAGAAAAGGAAGTGGGGGAAGGAAACGTGTGTTTTAATCTTAAAAAAGTATTGTTAATTTTTATTTTAAATCATTATAATATATTGATATCAAAAATAAATTTTAAAAAATAAAAATAAAAATTATTTTAATATATTTCTAATAAAAATCACTTTAAAAAATTAATGCCATACATCATTAGAAAAAAGAAAGAATAAACCCAAGATTTTGTACAAAAACTTGGCGTGATCCGATTCGCTTATAGTTAGATAATAATATAACCAGCATTTGTTTAATATCGTCATATCGATAAATAATTCTTTATTTCTTTC
>Ga0325402_1006841_pt1 | contig 10812 bp, 1 predicted proteins | sample PopdelMetagenome_22_FD_207212 | JGI IMG/M metagenome (GOLD analysis project Ga0325402, IMG submission 207212) | Populus deltoides microbial communities from Bellville, Georgia, United States - Xylem-PdKOR-R3 | ecosystem: Host-associated > Plants > Phyllosphere > Stem > Wood/Secondary xylem...
GTATTTTGAACCTTCTTTTCTTTATTTCTTTGGCTTTTATCCTTTGATTTTCTCTAATCTTACATTATTCTAAAGTAATCATCAATTATATTGTAAATGCAAATTTTAGGGTGTTATAAAAATATAATAGTCTTCATATAAAATAACCTAGTAACCTTAATACCCTAAAATTAGTACAATTATTATTTACACAACTATCACAATAGTCTTTTCATATGCATATGGAATCTCTTCGTACGGAATCCTTGTACGGTCAATGCACTTATCATTAAACAAAACTCAAATATTTGTACCTAGTATCCTTTATACCCTAATACATGAGAACAATTATTTTCTTTCATAATCTTTCTTAAAGAGAAAAACATAATATGTATTAGTATCAATAACTATGATTAATATATAGTCTCAATAGAGCATTAATCAGAAACATTTAAGGACAATGATTTAATGTAATAAAAACCTTTACAATTATAACAAATTTATAAATTTTTTTCCAAAATATTTTCATCTCAAGAATTTTATCTTTACTCCAGATTAATTAATAAAATTCAAATAAATATTAAAAATAAATAATTATTCTCTCTTTCTCACTCTTTATATATATATTGCTCGAATAAATCTAGTATCATATGCAATTGCCCAACCAGCTAAGAAGCATACGCAGTAACAATCTCTCACTTACATTAAATCAAACAACCATGTATTTGATACCATATAGCTACACATGAAGATCATACTTGTGATGGGATATCATCTTATAGTAGGACTTGTAAGATTCACTTTAGGAGGTAGTTATTCTATCTTTAAATCTTTTTTTTTATGATTTCTTCAATAAAATGGAATTACCTAGGTACGTATTTGAACCATTGATGAGACCTTAGTTTGTTTATTTATGTAATGGATCCATTATTATCACAAAAAAGGCTACTTAATAAATGATCTTAGAAACCATACATAGTTTAGTGATGGAATTCCTAATCCTAAAAACCTTTTTACAACTTTAGATGCAAAGATGTACTCATTTTAGTTGTACAATTTATTGTAATTTTTTATTTAGAAAATCTTTAACTCACAACACCACAATTCAAAAATATCAAGACTAGGATTTGTTATCATTAATATATGATTGAAGGCTATATGAGCTACCAGTTTAGCTTCTTTATAATTCATAAATATATTTTTAGCTCTTATAAAGTATTTAAAATTACTCTTTACTAATTTTTAACGATCTCCACGTAGATTAGATTGGTATCTACTCGTTATGCTCATTATGGTTAGAGCATAAGATACATAAATTGTATAAATAACATTACATATAAGATAAATCTTACAGTCAAGGCATACAAGATCTTTTCCATGTTATCTCTCACATTTTGTGTCTTAAAGATATATATTTTCGGAGAGATGCGTCCTAAGAAAAAACATGTTATTATTTTCTCTTAGATCCTTCTATGCTAAACCACTTTAGTACCGTGATCTATATATCCCTAATATTTGAATCTTCCATACTAAATCATTTTAACATCTTATTTATCTACATAGATTATAACAATCCAAGCAAACTCTTATATATCCTTAATATGCAAGTTACTTCTCTTACATTATTCATGAAAAAAATTCTTGGATAACCAAATCTTTATTATCTGGAGTAAAAATAAATATTCATTTCCTATCAATAATATGTCATCTATATATAATACTAGTAAAAAAAACTTAAAATACAAGGATCATTCATATTTTTTTATGAAACCAAACTATTATATTATCTCATCAAATGAATATTTTAACTCTTTCGGTCTATAAATGGATTTTTATAGCTTCCATACTTTATTTACAAATTCTTTAGATACAAAATTTTAGGAATGAAGTTTTGACATCGATTTGCTAAATCTTACAATCATGGTATGTAACTATAGCAAGTATAATCCATTCAAAATTTAGCATAACTATGGCAATAAGGTTTTTCATCAAAGTTAACCCCTTATCTTTGTTTATAACCTTCCATTTATATTATCATTTCAGGTAGATTAACCAAAGTCTATACTTGGCTGATGTACATGGAATTCATTTCGTATTTCATGGTCTCAATCTATTTCTTGGAATTAATATTAGGTATTGCTTCTATATAGTTCGTAGGATCATCAAGTATAAACAACTTGTCATTCTCAACTTCCATAAGAAGTCTTTATCTTATGGGTGCATGATGTGTCCTACTAGATCTAAGGAGTTTTTATATTTCTTGAGCTTCAGGTTGGATATAAAAGTTATAGGGTCAAGCTCATGTTCTATTTGGATATCATTTTGTAGTTCTCAAACTTCTATTTTCCTTAAACTACTCTTTTCAAGAACAAATTCTCTCTTTAAGAAGGCAACATGTTCTGAAATAATTTTTTTTCTCAACATAATGGTAGAAATAATATCCAGTGGTTTCTTTTAAATATTCTATAAAATAATATTTATCGTATTTAGCTCTTAGTTTTTCATATACAATCTACTTCATATAAGCATCACATCCCTAAATCTTACAATATGAGAGGTTTGGTATCCATTGCTCATCATGGATTGCACCATATTTAATAAGGTGTGATTTTTTCTTTTAAAGACCTGTTATGTTATGGTGTTCTAGGAGTAACCATCTAGAGAATTCCATTCTCTTTTATATAATCTTGAAGTTCTTGGCTCAAGTATTTGCCCCTTTAATTTGATCAAGTATCTTGATACTTTTTCCAATTTATTTTTTAAATTTATTTCTTAATTCTTTAAAGTTTTTAAATAATTCAGAATTGTGTTTTATCAAATATTTCCCCCTCAATAATAAATTTAAATCCATTCAAAGCTAAGTAGAAAATAGATAGAACATTTATAAAAAGTACTAAAATAAAATAATAATTATCAAGTTCTGATATTAGTCCACTTAGAAAGTTAAATAATAAGTTCCTATAATTAATTTAACAAATCTTGCATCATACCAACTTATAGGTTCAATTTTCCTTTATTCAATCATAAACATACTTGAAGTAGAAACTTCAGTAAGCTACTTAGCCTTCATAGTTGCAAGATACCCTTTGCAAGTCCTTCTCTAGTGACATTCTTTGCTAAAATGATGTTAAGCACCTTTATCTTTCTTGTTGCACGTGTGCGGCGTTGCGGCGATCGTCCACCCTCTCATGAAAATGTATTGGTCTATCTGGCAAGTATGGGGAGACAAAGAATTCTTGTCTCTTATCAATGGAAAATTTAAATGGAATTCGCCACCTAGTATTCTGGTCATTAGGAACCCTAACTGGTCTAAAAGATTGGGTATGGAAACTAGTTGCTTAAAGGAAAGGTATTAGCACCCCAACTACGCCCTACCTAAGGTAAGTTGCATTGTTTTGTTGTCTGATAAAATCTAAAGTCTTGTTGTGGTTTCTAATTGTCGATCTGTCTACGGTTTAAGAAAAGTTCTCCTCTATAAGGAGATCCTTATCTTATTCGGTAAAAACCTAACTGTTCTATATCATCAAAAGAAAATACCTTTTTAATATCAGGAATACGTTTTACGTATAAATTCGTAATCCTTGATACTAAAACAACACAAAATAATTTTTTTTTGGAATTTTTTCAATTTTAGCCAATGTTCTCTTGACTTTAATAAACTGGTTATTAAAGTCAAAATGCATGCTAAAACATTATTTTTTTGTGTATAAAAAACACAATATGATTTTTTTAGCTTTGAGACACTTGGCCATATGCACAAAAATATTGGACTTTTCTTTCTCAAATTGAATTTTCTTTGTCAATAAGGCTCTCATCAGTCAACAAAATACTGTTAAATTTCAATCTTTGTATTTTTGAACCTCCTCAACCAATTTTTAGTCATTTTCTAGGCGCTTTGGCATCATTTTTTCACTGTTATTATTTTTTTGGGTTTTTTCAAACATATATTTTTTTGATTTTTTTGTATTCTCTCTTTTTTTTGTACAGGGACCCAAAAATGGATTACAACATTTCTTTATACCTATAATTGGCTTATGTGCTTTTAATATAAGGACTACAAGACAAAGTCAACACTTAACTCATGGATCATGATAAAAAACAATTGACCTAATTTCTCAAAATAACCACTCATTTTTAAAACATGGGAGTTCACCGAGGACCCCTCTGTCATCTTAAAATGGAATAATTCTTAGAGGTCTTATACCTCTTACTCTTCATGGCTACATCAAATAACTCTTTAAGATACGTAATTATAATATGGGCATCTATATCTCATGTTATCTTTAAAGTTCAATTGACATGCTGACCTACATCACATATGTAGCTTACTTATCATTATTAATGTGACATTGTTATTTAATCCTAACATCCTTATTACGGACTTGCATAACATCCATGTTGGTTAAATCAATTCAACTTTCACATAAGGAAAAATTAAGACAATTTTTTTCTGCATAAGAAATTATGTTATCGACAATCGTCCTACACACATCTTATACTCGCATCTCAATCATAACACAATCACAATGAGTCAAACTCAATAATTTATTCAAAAACAAAATTATGACATTTTATCTACTCAATTTCTTCACATTTAACATGTATAATATAACAAATAAAAGAAGTATGCAAACATTTGAATTCCAAATACAAAATATTACAATCTAGCATTCCACACACAAAATACAAGGAGGACATTATTATGTTTTGGGTTACATGGTTGCTTAAAAACAAAATACATAGATAATTCTTAAATTCCTAGTTTATACAAAAGAAAACTAGAGGACCTAAATACTACTCCCGACATGAGTGGGAAGGACCAGCAATTCATAATTTTCAGAAAAAATAAAAAAAGAATACAATATAATAAAAAAGGCAAATTTACACAATACATCCACATATTTTTAATCACATACTAATTCATGCACAACTATTGCTTTTTGAAATTATTATTTTATCATCCATGATTATGTCCATATTTATCCTTCTTGGAAGCACCCATTATTTTTTGTTTTATAGACATTCCAAATTTTATCAAAAGCATCCAACATGCCACTTCTTCCCCATCCGGGAAGGTCATTATTGACACTAATGATCCTCATTAGTGTTGTCGCACGTGCTAGCGCAGCGTTGATGGTGATTTGTTGTTCATTCGTTTTGTTCTTGGGAGTTGCAACCTAGTATTTGGTTTAGGGCTACTAAGGAACTCGGGTGTATTGGTCTTGTCAGAGATTCATAGGTAAGGAACTGGTTGTAGTTAGGGAAGATATTAGCACCCCTAGCATACTCTACCTGAGGTAAGCTGCTTTGCAACTTGATGGGTTTAAAGGTTTTGCGATTGTCTTGTTAACAACTTTTTTATTTAATATTAGAAACACGTCTTATGTATAAGTACATGATTTTAAATATTAAAAGAAAACAAAACATTTTTTTGGTATTTTTTGAAATATTAGCCTAGTTCTCGTGATTTTAATAAACTTGTTATTAAAGCCGAAAATACATGCTAAGACATTTTTTTTTTGAAATTTTCTAAGTTGTATGAAACTACGTATGATTTTTTATTTTTATTTTTTATCTTTGAGAAACTTGACCATATACATGAAAATAAAGCATTTTTTTTTGTCTATATATATATATAATTTTTACAATGTTTCGATGAAAACCGGGTATTTTAATACCAACTTTGTATTTTTACAATATAAAAATACAAACCACAAAATAAATACACGAGAAAAAACCACAAATCTCTCTTTCCTTTTTTTTTTGGGCTGGATCCAGCTCGGCCCATGTGGTTAGGGTGGACCTGGCTAGGCAAACAAGAGGCATGCGTGAGCTTGCTCACGCGTGCATGCTTAATTACTATTCAAGTGAAATATAATCCACTTGAACAGTAAAGAGCAACAATTACTATTCAAGTACTTATGTAATTTAAATGCAAAGTGAAAGGAATTTATGAAACTTAACCATCTAGGTGGTGGCTCAGTGGTAAAAGCTTGGGACTAAGAGGTTTGCTCCCTCTGTGGTCTCAGGTTCGAGCCCTGTGGTTGCTCATATGATGGCCACTGGAGGCTTACATGGTCGTTAACTTCAAGGCTCGTGGGATTAGTCGAGGTGCGTGCAAGCTGACCCGGACACCCACGTTAAACTAAAAAAAAATGCAAAGTTAAAGGAATGTATGAAACTTACTTGGTAACTGAGACGGATGAACACGATGGCGCTAAAACTTTTGCGCAAGATCAGTGGTAACTGGTTCTAGAGACGACGAAGACGATGGGAACGCTGGTTTTGGTCTCTGTTTTATATATATGCTCTTTCCTTCTGCTGATGCTCTCTAGAGACAGCGACAACGATGGCGATGAAGGCATGGTGCACTGGTTGAATTAATGTTATTTCCTCTGTGTTTTCTTGTTTTCGACTCTGTTATTCCCTCTAGTTTTTATCTGCTCTCTTTTTTTCTACTCTCTTCTCCCCTGTACTCTCTCTTTCTCTCCTCTGTACTACCTCCCTTTCTCTCCTGTACTCTCCCCCTCTGTCTTTCTCTGTTTTTTCTCCAATCTCCTCTCTGTGATCTCTATGTTTTCCTTCTCCCTTCCTCTTTTTTTTTTTTCAGCCCGTACTCTCTCTTCTCCTCCTCTAGTGTTCGGTCCCTCCTCTGGCTTTTATAGCTAGAGAATGCATGCGTTTTCTTGATAATAAAGACATTCGGGATGCTATTGCAGGAGTAATGGTAATAGTCGATGATGGTAACAACATGCAAAGGGATAGTAGCCGTGAAACGTTCCCCATAACTGAAGCAATCTACTGCTTTTGCTGCTGAAATGGTTCCACTGCCTCTACTGCTGAAACAGCTTCGGAAGAAGGCAATGAATAGTGTTTTTAAAACGGCACCATTTTTGAATTCAAATGGATATGTTTTATTTGGTCATTGGAGTTTTGCAATTTTGTAATCAAATTCCCTGGTAAATTGTAATTGGATCCCTTAATTTTAGCACCCGTTATAAGATAGTCTTTGGTTTTTTATTTATGTGATTTGACCCTCAATTAATCAATAAACTTCTAATTTCTTCAATTTAGCCCCTGATTTAATCAATTTCAGCCCCTCTATTTATACGCCTTTTCTAGTTTGGTCCTTGGTTTTGGATTGTTTCAATCAAGTCTCTAATTGACCATCAAACTTTAATAATTATGCAATTAAGCCCCTGATTTGACCAAATCAACTCTTTAAAATTGTAATTTAACCTTGGAACTTTAATTTCTTCCAATAAAAACCTAAATTGACTTAAAAATCAATTTTTCTTGCAATCAAACCCTCCATAAATTCAATTAAACCTTAGATAAAATTTAATTGATTCCATAAACATCTGATTTTGGATATTTTTTCAAATTGAATTTTCTTTGTTAACAGGACTCTCATCAGTCAATGATATACTGTCAAATTTCAATATTTGCATTTTTGAACCTCCTCAACCAATTTTTAGCTATTTTTTTGGGCGCTTCGACATCTTTTCTCACTACTACATATTTTTTTTTATTTTCTAATTTTTTTTTACTCTTTTTTTGTATTTTCACCTTTTTGTGTGGGGATCCAAAAATGGGTAACAACAAGTGTCTTTTGCAGCCAATTCCAAAATCAACTAATCAAGTTTGTGGGACTATCAACACCAATGTAATCCATTGGTGTCAAACTATTTTTGGATTGAAATAGTTAATTTGTATTCCATATTACCTTGGAAATCCCCGAGTATGTCGATGTCAAGAATTATTGACATCATTAGCTTTCTCCTCAGGAAAGCTAATCAAGTTCCATGAGTTTGCTAATATCGATATCAACCACCAATATCATTAACTATTCTTAACCCGAATAGTTAATCAAGTCCAATACCTCTCCTCCTCAGTATTGGTCATGTCGATGTTAGCTAACATGACTAACATCATTAGCCTCCTTTATTTGGGTCCAGCTAATCAAATTCAAGGAACAATTATCTAGAAAAACTCATTAATTACTATTCATTCTCTCAAAAAGGACCCATAAATCAAATCTGATTTTTTAGTTCTCATTCACGTCGTTTTATCTTTTCCCCTTTAGGTCTTATCCATAGGCATAAGATTTATAATCTAAACAGATAACAAAAATCATTATTAACTAAGAAAGATATAGGTATAGAATACCTACCTTTTGCAGACACTTAATTCGCGTTCCCATGTTGTTGTTGCACACCTCCTACAATTCATCTTGAATCCATAAATACCCATCATTATTTCATACTTATTCACATTTTGTAGCATAATAACAACAAGGGTGATAATATCCATTTCTCTTTTACCATTAATTTTTTCACACGTACATTTCCCATTATTAACCTTTAGAATTTGGACTCATTAGCAGTAATCCATTGGCCATATCTCTTTTTGACTCTTCATGACTTACGGTACTTATCTACAAAATTCTCATAACATCAGAGTATCTCATTTTCTTTCGTTAGTAAACTTTCTGCTACACCTAAATCACTCCTAATTTTCATATGAAATCTCAAAACTCCCCCTCCCTCCTACTAAGTTTTACTTTGGCCAAACCTACCCAAAGGAACTAAGGTTCCTTCTTCTTCTTAGATGATGCATTTTTCTTTTTCTAGTTATCAATCACATTGCAACAACACATTCCAACCAATTTGCAAGGAAAATCATAAGTTCTTCTCCTCTCATTTTCCCCCTTAGTGGTCGGCCACCTTAAACCTCTTCTTCTTCTTTTTTATTTCATTACATCATTTCACATTCAAGGAAATCTATAGCACATTGAAAGGTCTAATTTCAAGTAATTTTGCATTTCCTCTAAATTTTATGTTTAAGAACCCTAATTCCTAATTCAAGAAAATTATGAATTTTTCAATCAAATTGAAGCTAATTTCATAGAAATTAAGATTAGAACTCCTTACTTGGAAGAAATCTAAGCTTTACTTCTTAAAAATTTGAAAAATCTTGGCTCCCTTCTCCTTCATGTAGCTGGCCGCCACTCCCTCCTTTTTCTTCACAATTCCCACACTTGTTTTCTTGTAATTTCTCTTATATAATGATGTTCTTCTCCTATAGGATTGTTTAGGACTTGAAATTTGTTAAACCTTGGTGTTTTTCTCTCCCAATTTGACTGAAGAAAATCTGAAATACCCCCCTCTATGGTGTATTTCTATTGGCCTTGGAAGAGAGAAGAAATGAGGTATTTATAGTCTCATTTCTTCTTAATTCTATTTTGGCCCCATTTTTACTCTTTTTCACTATTGAGCCCCCTTTTTATGTTCTTCAAAACTAATAAATTTTATTATTATTTTTTGTAATTGCATTATTTATGTATTTATTATTAAATTTTAAATTTTAATAAATTCACCCCTTTTTTGTATAATTTATTCTCGGGATTTCACAACATAAGTACCCAATTCTAACATCTTTTTTGTTTATTTGAGAAAAATTTTAATATAGTGATACATGTCCAAGAAATTTGGGGTTTATTAATTTAATTTGGGGTTTATTTTTAATATAAAAGTAATATTTTATATATGCAAAATCATATCCCCCCTAAATGCCCCATTATAATAAGGTAAAGGTTGCAGAGATGAAATTATAATTTTGTCTCTGAAAACACTAAACTAGATACATGAGCATAACAATAACTTTTCCCACATCTTCATCTTTTGCTACTGGTCGTGGGCACACTACCCATGTTGATGAAAATCACAAAAACAACAACTACCAAATAGCCTATGCATGCAGCCTGATGCAAGCGTGCAACCATCCCATCCATTTTTTTTTATTTAAGTTTGATGGATTCTGAAAAAAAAAAAAAAACTTTTTTTGGTTCGAGAAAGAGACATATTTTGGTATATAAACTTAATTCATAATTAATGTAAAAAACAATCAAAACATGCAATCAACAACCTTAATTATTTAACAATGACTTTAATATAGCTGATGAGTTTGCTAAAATACATAAACACAATAAAAATAATAATTTTAAAATTTTTATTTGAAGTCTCAAGAATCCCTTTAGATAGTCGAAGTTCGTATAGGGATTGATCGAAGACTACTTGAAGATTAATTATTCTTTTTAGATTTGATCAACTCTTCAAGGTCGGGTTATCACACATCACTAGTTTTTAAGATTGTCTAGTTTTCAATGATCCTAAAAAATCCATATGAATCACTAGATCAGAGATCTCATAAACCATGTTCTTCATAAAAATATAAAATATAACATTCTATTTATAAAAAAAAACTACAACCCTATAAAATTGATAAAATATCACTTTTCTGCTTGAAAAATATGATATCATTTTTTATATGATATAAAACATGTCATGTGATGATAAAAAAAAACAAATGCATGCTAAATCTTCATAATATAATAAATAAAAAAACTCGGCATTAAACATTGACATCATATTTTTTACAACATTTGATTTAAACTTATCTATCACAATATCAATATACCATTAAATAAGATCATTGGCTTATATATTTTCAAGACTAATAATATTTGCATACATTTAAAACTATAAATATAATTCCTTTTTTTTTTATCTTTCTCAGGATGTTCATAATAATGTTCTTTCAATTAGAAATAGTTTTTACCAAAACCTTCACAAAACATTATTTCCATCATTGTAATAATCATTTTCTATGACGTTTGAGATGCTAATTTTTATATTGATAATTTGTTTTTTGACAAATTCTTCTTTGTGTTAAACCAATATGGCTTTAAATTCCGTCATATCTACATGACATGATCAATGAACCATTCAAAAAATATAATTGCATATTTATAATGAATTATTACATTGAGCT
>Ga0325402_1006842_pt1 | contig 10811 bp, 3 predicted proteins | sample PopdelMetagenome_22_FD_207212 | JGI IMG/M metagenome (GOLD analysis project Ga0325402, IMG submission 207212) | Populus deltoides microbial communities from Bellville, Georgia, United States - Xylem-PdKOR-R3 | ecosystem: Host-associated > Plants > Phyllosphere > Stem > Wood/Secondary xylem...
TTGTAATAGGGTTCAAGGTTTTATTAATTACACAACATCTAATCTGAGAAATATTAATGGAGGTGGTATTAGGTGTCTATGCAAGAGGTGTAAAAATAAAAAGTTTCTTGATCCGGATATTGTAACGATGCATCTTCTACCCAAAGGGTTCATGGAGGAATACATATGTTGGCATGCACATGGAGAACCCTTTGTTCCTCTTAAGACCATAGTAGAAAGGATGGTTGAGTCAATTTCTAGTGTTAGCAACGTGCATGGAGTTGTAAATGACAACAATAATCCTTATAAGACTATGGTTATGAATGCGATGAGAATGAATCAGTGTCATGCTAATCAATGTCCAATCATAGATGCAGAACCTAATGAAGATGCGACCATATTTTTTTTTATCTTTTGAAAGGTTCTGACGAACCATTATGGGATGACTGTATAAATTACAGTAAATTATCGGTCGTTGCACATATGTTTATTATCAAGTTGAATTATGGGTTGAGTGAGGCAAGTTATGACAAAATTATCGAATAAGCGAGAAACATTTTACCTGAAGGGAACAGACTGGAAGAGAACTTCTATGCTGCTAAATCCATGATGAAACCCATTAGTCTAGGATACCAGAAAATTAACATATGTTCAAACTTCTGCATGTTGTATTACCTTGAAAATGCTGAGTTGATCGAGTGCAGGACATGTGGGCATTCTCGTTATAAACCTAGAACTAGCAGAGAAAAGATTCTTGTAGCACATAAAAACTTAGATATTTCTCAATCACACCTAGATTGTAGAGGTTATTCATATAACCAAAGACTATTGAGCACATGACATAACACCAACCACATGATGCAGTGGATGGAGTGATGATGCATCATTCCGACGGTGAAGCATGGAAACACTTTAACAGTGTGCATTCTCAGTTTTTAACTGAATTAAAAAAACGTGTGTCTTGGGTTATGTACATACATATTCAATCTATTCGAGTAATTTATTACTCCTTATTCTTGTTGGTCGGTTATACTTACGATTTATAACTTGCCACCAGGGATATGTATGAGGCTGAATTTCATGTTTTTATCTACGTTCATACCTGATCCTAATAGTCCAAACCAGAATATAAAAGTTTGTCTTCGACCATTGATTGATGAGTTGACGTAGTTGTGGTCCTTTAGGGCTTTGACTTATGATGTATCGACGAAACAAAATTTTCTTAAAAGGTCAGCTTTGATATGAACTATCAATGATTTTCCAGCTTATGGAACGATTTCTGGTTGGAGCACGCATGGAAAACTAACATGTCCATACTGTATGGAAAATAACAAGGCATTTATGCTAACAAATAGGGGTAAACCATCTTTTTTTACTGCGACCGTCGTTTCTTGCCAACAAATCACAGGTACAGAAAGAAAAAAAAAGATTTTTTTGTTAGCAAAGTTGAAAAGGATGTTGCATCCCCGCATCTTTCTGGTGAAGAATTGTATGATATGGTATCAGAGTATGGTGATATTATGTTTGGTTTCCAATCTGGTAAGCATAAGTTTCTAGTTTTGATTTGACGCACAATTAGGTAAAGCAAAATATTTTCTGGTAGCTTCCTTATTTCAATCTTCTCTGCCATAACCTTGATGTCATGCACATAGAAAAGAATATATTTGAGAACATTTTCAACACGGTCATGAATATAAAAGGGAAGACAAAAGACAACATTAAGGCTATAATGGATATAACGTTGTTTTGTCATCATAAAAATATGGACTTAAAAGTCTCTGTTTTTTTATGGACATGCCTCGAACATATCAATGTTAGTTAATTTAGAGAATTGCAAATTGTATGGAATGAAGAGCAATTATTGTCACGTGTTTATGCAAACACTCATATCATTAGCTTATCGTGATTTATTTTCAAAGGGAATATGAGATGCATTCACGAAAATCAGTCATTTCTTTAGAGATATATGCTCCAACAAGTTGCAGATACAACATATTGAGAGACCTGAAATGAATATCATCGAAATAATATGTAAACTTGAGATGATATTCCCTCAATTATTTTTTGACTCGATGGAGCATCTACCCATACATTTACCGTATAAAGCAAAAGTTGGAGGCTTAGTCTAGTATAGATGGATGTATCCACTCGAGAGATTAGAGATTACACATACAACGTAATTAAAAATATATTTTCATTGTTTTTGTTCATTGAAAACATTTGTTTAATTTCATGCTGGTACTTGTTCAACCTTAAGAAAAAAGTTAAAAACAATGCGCATATTGAGACTTCAATATACGAAGGGTATTGTTCTCCTTCCCCTTGCATTGTCCACTGTGCATAACACCGATAAAAATATAGATTGACATGAATTGTTGGTGTATTCTAGAGGCGAAGGAAATTGTTCCCCTTCTCATATCGGTGATGGCAATTAAAAGTCCACTAAGTGAGTGGCAGGTTCTCGAGGGAATTACCGATGGACTGCAAATTCCAACGCGCTTGTAATTAATGCATATCTGACTGTGAGTACTATTTACAATTTTACCAAAGGAATCACGAACGGATCTCAAAAAATTTGGAGTGTTTTTTTAAAATTTTAGTGTAAAATGAAAATTTTAAGGTGAATTTAATGAGGGTATCACCAACAGAATAATTTAAAATAACAATATTTAAAATTCCGTTGGTGATTCCTTTAATAAAACGTGGTATAAAACCCAACGAGGACACCAGAACTTTATTTTTTTCTCTCATTCTCACAATCACTTACACTCTCTCAAATCCTCTCCTTGTCCGCTCATCTCCTCAAATGTAGTTCCACGTAGTAGAATTTAAGGTTTTTTCTCTCAACACAATTAATAGGTATATATAGTTAATCTTTTGATATATTTTCTTTTTATTTTTCATCTTTTCATCAGTTTATTAACAATGTATTTTCATTTTGTTTTGTATTACACGTAGATAGACTCTAAAAGTAAGCATGCCATTAAGGTAAGAATTTTTCATTCCTAAAGCCTATATTTGTTTTTGTTTTGTTTTGTTTTGTCTATTTTTTGTCTACATTGCAATAATGTTTTATTTTTTTTTTTGTAAAATTTTAATTGTTATTATCAAATTTATAGCATAAATACAATTGAATATATAAGATTAAATTTAATTACAAAAAATTCTTATTAATTTAGGATTAAAATCATTACCACATTGAAAATGAGATGAAATTGAATAATTCAAAATTGTTGGTAGAGATAAAATAAAATCAACTGGGTTGTGGCATAGATGTTGTATATTTGCAGGATTAAAAATTTTGAGTAGTTTCCAGTATAGGGGAGGTGCTGTCAAATTTTTTTAAAACAAATCAAAATTGATTATGCAAATATTTATTAAATTTGTGTAGATGTATAGGGGAAAATTAACTGCACATCATAAGCACATGATCGCAAGTAATTCTTTTAGTAGTGATGATGACAACAACATGTCATTAGGTGCCGACCAAGAAGAGGCACCTGTATAGACTCACGACACTGCTTCTTCGAGTGTGGTTCCACAACGTAGAGGCAGTATCCCTTCACAGCAGGATTCATTCACCTGCAAATACGAGGTGTATTAAAAGCACTTCCTTTTAATGTAAATTTGTTTTGCTTTGAGTTGGTATGTGTTTAATAATTTATGAAAAACTAATATTTCAAAAAATTTATTGATTTCCAAGTTCACAAACATTGAGGTTGCTCAAGTAATAACATCGGTATTTAAATCATTGATGGAAATTCTATTGTCTGAATGGAGCCAGGTTTCCAAACATCCTGATTGGAAACCTCATATCGATGCATGGTTTACAAGATTTAAGGTTGGTGTTAACTTAAAATTTTAACTATATTTTATGTTAATTCCTTTACTTTTATTGAAATTATTGATTTATTTTTTATAAATTTTTAATGCAAGGCTAAATTTGAGTGGGATCTAGTAAATGATAATGTTGCGAGGAGAGTTTGGGAGAATCACGCTACAACTAGATAACATCGAAAACAATACGATAATTTTTTTTAATTTTAAATATTAAAATTTCATTTGTCAATAAGTCATATAGAATACTTTTGTATCATGTAGGTTGCATGATTTTTGGTATGAGAATAAAAAAATCTAAAAAATATGCTAGAGAAAACATTTTACCAAGCTAGAATGACGTGGCAGTTTGGAAGGATTTTAGGTTGCCATACACCCCGAAGAATATATGAGTGGAATATATTCAGCACGTGATGTCTGAGCATTTCACATGATGCTCACAATCAGGTGCGGGGAACCAGAGCTAGCAAATTCACAGTTCGGTTACCACGCACATCGGCGACTCCGTTTTGTTCGTTTCGCATATGAAGCAGATGGTAAGATTAATTTTAATCACTTCTATCTTTAATTAATTTGTTTTTATTTATAAATATATTTAACTTGCAACATTTTTTTCTTACAGGCTACGTCTCTTAGAGATGAGTCAAGCCTAATGGAGTTTTTTGTGGAGACACACGTGTAGAGTGAAGACCACTGAAAATGGGTGCAACAGTTCATCGGCAAATGCGCTCAACACTTTGTTGTATGTTCGTTCAACTATTTCCTTTCATAAGTTATTATTTTATTGAATGAATTTGATGATTTCATTTTTTATTTCCAGGAGACATATAACAGCCCGTTGAGGAAGAGATACAGGGGTGATCATTCGATCCACCCGGATTTTGATCTGGATTTATGGATGGAGGTAGGATTGTCTAGTGGACCTGATAGAAATCGGGTGTACGAACTCTCCAACACTACGGCCGAGAACTTGTGGATGACCCGTAGTGTTTTAACCGTTGAGAGCTTGCAATCGATATCAAGCACCCAGTCTCAGAAGTTCATGGCCTTGCAAAGACATACGACCCTTCTCACTAAAAAATATGAATGACTCTCTACGGATTATAAAGAACTTCGCCGAATGGTCATGGATATGAGATAACAGATGGATGATACATGTGCACCTCTTTTTTTGCCGTATGGTCTCATGAGCAGCCAACCTCCTCCTACTCCAGCGCCGCCTTTGTTATAGTTTAATTTTATTTGAACATATAAATTTGTAATGAATATTTAGCTTTTATATTAAGATAATTTATTTTTACATACTTGAATTTTATGTAATTTTATTTTTTTAATTATTTTATTTTTTTGTTCAATAGTTTTTTTTAAAAAAATATTTTTTAAATATTACGGACAGAGTTACATATGGACTTAATCTGTCAGTATATTCCAAAAAGTTGGAAACAATTTACTGCACATACCACTTAAATCATCGACGGAATAATTTCATCGGTATTTTGCAAATGGTTGGAATAAAATTACTCTAAATACCACTGTCAATCACCGACAGAATAATTCCATCAGTATATGTCAGCGTGTAAATTTATTTTTTGACTCGCATTTTCCATCTATAAAACTATCTGTTTTTTTTTAATCGACATAAATGCCGATATAAAAAAATTACCGATGAATATTTTCCATCCATGAATCTGTCGGTAAAATTCGCATCGAAGGAATGGTATGGTAAATACTGACAGAATATTCCGTCAGTAAAACTGTTAAATGTAGTAGTGTAAAAAAAAAAAGGAGTGTACCTCCTTAATTATCATGTTAATCCCTTAAGATTGATGAAGTGTATAATCAATTGTAATACATTTAAAGTAATAAGAACATGTAAAAAAAATCATATTAATTATTATTTTTAGATGGTAGTTTTCAGCAACTACTCGAAGTTTTATTTATTGGTATTGGTATTGGGTTGGCAATGGCGAACACATCCACTTCTAGATAGACAAATGGTTATGTGGTGGGATGTTAAAAGATCTCTCTCTATCCACGTCTACTTTTCTTTTCCTCGGCACCTTCATCATGCTTGTTGGATATGGAGATGTACGTTTCAGCTTAGTGTAGCAGTGGAGGCCACACTGGAAAAGACGCCTACAGCTATCAGAAGAGGAGCAATTACAGAGTATAACTCAAGTGCTAGTAGGTCTAACTCTAAATGAAAACATATATAATATAAGAATGCGAGGAGGAGAAGCAATGGTGCTTATACTGTGAAGTGAATTAGTTGATAACATCTCTTCTCCAGGAAACTTCCCTCAAAATTTACTAGGATGGAACGCCACACAACATGCAGGCAAAAGAGCAGTTGAGAACTTTGAAGGTAATTCACTGTATATGAGGCCCAACAAGGTTATCAACACTGTGGTCCATTAATTTTATTGCAAAGGCAGCCCGCCATTTTTCAACCATTTCATGAGCAATTTTTTTCTCCAGAGAGAGAAATGAGTTTGGTTAGATAACGTACATAAGCTGCTTATAGATGGTTTCCTCTTCCCTTTAGTGCTAGACAAAGGTAGCATCACTAGAATAACTCCAATGCCGCAATGAGTATATTTTCTTCTTCAATCATTTCATTCCTCCAATAACTATGCAAAAAATAAATCACGAAATGGAAAAACATGTGCCAATAAAATGTCTCAACAAAAAAAAAGTAATAAAATGAATAAGGGGTATGTTATGATTAAGGCTCTTTTAATACGATTATAAATAATAGAAAAAAAGCTCAACTAACGAGAACTAGTCAAGAAGAATGCTGATTGCTGTTTGTGGCAGATGCAGAATATTAAGGTTTTTGGGGGGCAAATTAATCAACAAGGTTAATAATGTGATTGTGCATATGTTATATATAAAAAGTATATAAACTCTAATATTTATTGATTCAATGTATACATTTTTTTTATTTAAAAATAAGAGGTGTATTATTGAGAGTAAGTTGTCTTTCTAGATTAACCCTACATCAACCTAGTGTATTTTGAAAGAAAAAAAAAAACAATTCATGGATGCTAGTCCTAGGATTTAAATCTAACATTACCAAAAAATCTACGAGTTCAAATGGAATTACCAATGGATTTTTTCCATTAGTATTTTGAGATGATATTTACCGACTAAATTTTTTTCATTGCTAAAAATCTACAAGTTCAAATGGAATTACCAATGGATTTTTTCCATCAGTATTTTGAGGTGATATTTACCGACTAAATTTTTTTCATTGCTAACTCCATCGATATTTACTGACCGAGAGAATCCTAGTCGAAATAGAAGGAAGTTAAAAAAACCAAATAGTACGATGACATGTAAGTTTTTGCAAATATTTTTACCGACGGAATTAAAGTTGGATTCAAACAGGGAAGCCCGTATAGTGACGTGTCACTTATACCAAAAGAATTATCGACAGATTGATAGACAGAAAAATTTCATCGGTAAATTCATCAGTAATAGTTAATTTATGACCTAACCATCGACCCTCCCCTCCCTTATTTCTCCTTTTTTCTTAAAAACCCCCTCTATAACTAAATAAACAACATCCCCTTCACCCCCCTTCATCTTAACACAACTCATCGTTTCTTAACTTTTTCACTCACAATAGCACTCTGTTTGACAACATCCGTATTCTGATTGAAATTTTATTGCGATTTTTCATTTCAAGTAAATAAATCTACCATTTGTTTAATTTGAACACAATTTTAAAATGTTAATTTTTTTATTGTATATTTTTGTAATTTATGTATTTTGTTTGGGTGTTTACTTGTTTTATTGTTTTTTCTCAAACAAACTTGTTGTATGGCTTTATGATTTTGTACACGTTATGATTTGTTTTAGATTTTGTAAAATTATATTTGTTCATAAATTATTAAAACTTATGTCGAATTACCGACTTAGGTGTGTTGTGAAGAAATAAATAATGGCTTGTTTAATAGGTTCGTTTTATATTTAGTAAATTTTATTGCTGAGTTGTAATTTCTGTAAATTAATGTGTACAAATTTGTATGTACGTAGATAATTGATAATGGATTAAGAGAAGTATTACAATAGGTTGGATAATCTTGAGTTAAACCAATATTTTTGTAAATTTATTTACTTAACGTAGTTAATTAATACATGTTGTCATCATTATTTGATATAGGTTCGATAAAAGTCATGGATGATCATTCATGGATATATCGGATTCACCCTAAGGATTGTGAAGGATGGATTATTGTAATAGGGTTCGAGGTTTTATTAATTACGCAATATCTAATCTGAGAAATATTAATGGAGGTGGTATTAGGTGTCTATGTAAGAGGTGTAAAAATAAAAAAGTTTCTTGATCCAGATATTGTAACGATGCATCTTCTACATAAAGGGTTCGTGGAGGAATACATATATTGGCATGCACATGGAGAACCTTTTGTTCCTCATGAGACCAAAGTAGAAAGGATGGTTGAGTCAATTTCTAGTGTTAGCAACGTGCATGGAGTTGTAAATGACAACAATAATCCTTATAAGACTATGGTTATGGATGCGATGAGAATGAATCAGTGTCATGCTAATCAATGTCCAATCATAGATGAAGAACCTCATGAAGATGCGACCATATTTTTTTTATCTTTTGAAAGATTCTGATGAACCATTATGGGATGGCTGTATAAATCACAGTAAATTATCTGTCGTTGCACATGTGTTTATTATCAAGTTGAATTATGGGTTGAGCGAGGCAAGTTATGATAAAATTATTGAATGAGCGAGAAGCATTTTACCTGAAGGGAACAGATTGAAAGAGAACTTATATGCTGCTAAATCCATGATGAAACCCATTGGTCTAAGAAACCAGAAAATTAACATATGTTCAAACTTCTGCATGTTGTCCTATCTTGAAAATGCTGAGTTGATCGAGTGCAGGACATGTAGGCATTCTCGTTATAAACCTAGAACTAGCAGGGAAAAGATTCTTGTAGCATATAAAACTTAGATATTTCTCAATCACACCTAGATTGTAGAGGTTATTCATATAACCAAAGATTATTGAGTATATGACATAACACCAATCACATGATGCAGTGGATGGAGTGATGATGCATCCTTCCGACGGTGAAGCATGGAAACACTTTAACAGTGTGCATGCTCAGTTTTTAACTGAATTATAAAACGTGTGTCTTGGGTTATGTACAGACATATTCAATTTATTCGAGTAATTTGTTACTCCTTATTCTTGTTGGTCGGTTATACTTACGGTTTATAACTTGCCACCAGGGATATGTATGAGGCTGAATTTCATGTTTTTATCTACGTTCATACCCGGTCCTAATAGTCCAAACCAGAATATAGAAGTTTGTCTTCGACTGTTGATTGATGAATTGACATAGTTTGTCTTGGACTGTTGATAGATAAATCCATGATATATCAGATGAGGAACCACTATTATTATTATTATTAGTGGCAGAGGTTGGATTGAAATTTTAGTGGCATTGAAATTTTAGTGGCAGAAGCATTTTAATTCTGTTTTTGGAGAGATTTATAATTAGTGGCAGAGGTTGGATTTAATTTTCAAGGGTCTAATATAAAAACATGCCTAGACTTCAAGGATTAAAGTGATTTTATGAAAATATTGGGGACACAATGGTCTTCTCAACCATTGCTTTCATGCTCGGTTTGATTTTCTTTTGCTCTTTCGAGCTCTCTTTTTCCTGCCTTGTGGGTTTTCTTTGAAGTTATTCATGTATTGTTTATTAAAAATATTTATGAAAAAACTATGTTTATGTTCACAAAGACTTGTACATATGTGAGATCGGCTCGGCAAGATGTGGGTTTTCAAAATTTTATTAGTTTTCTTATATATATATAATGGGTTATTTCCATTTTTTTGAATTTTTCTAAATATTTACTTTTCTAGGTTTCTCTTTTTTTTTCTTCTTCAAAAATTTCAAGGTTTTTCAGGTTTTCTTAAGTTTTTTTAAATTTAATTTCAATTTTTTTATATTTGAAAATTATTTTTTTCTTTTGATAATAAATAAGAATAAATGGCAGTTCTACGTCAAAAAAAGAATAGTACTGACTTGGAAGATTATATTTCACTATTTTTTATGGTTATTTTGTTCAATCTGTTTTCTTTTATTAAATTATGATTTTTATAACCATTGAATTTTAAAAATAACAATGTGTTTTTATCTATTTTTTTTAAAAAAAACCCTATAAAAAATACATTAGTTTCTAACTGCTTCAAGATAGTACCGTGACTGTTAGACTAATTGCCCACTCCAAACTACGAGTTGGTATTTTAGTCTATGAATACGTTGAAGGAGTAGATGGAAAAAACTAATAGTGTTTTTTTTTTTTTTATCAAAAGTAAAAATTTGGTGTATATGCATAATCCATTTTACTATTGATAAGTTGAAGGAGTAAATGAAAAAATTACTAGTGTTTTTATAATTTTAAATCTTTTATTATTATTATTATTTGTTTTAGATTAACGTGGGTGTCTGGGTCAACTTGCGTGCATTTCGATTAATCCTACAGATCCTAAAGTTAATGATCATGTAAGCCTCTAGTGATCCTGAGGTTTGTGGAACTCGAACTAGTGATTTCTGGAAAGCAATCTCAGGACCTGATCAGTTCAGTTATACCCATAGAGTTTAAATCTTTTATTATTATTTACATTAGAAGTTCATCAAAAGCTAATTTATTTTTATGATAAAGGAGGGAACAGCATGTTTTTAGCATGCAAAAGATTTTTATTTTTTAAAAAAAGAAACTATCGAGAAACCATTGTGTCAGGGAAACAATTTTGTATGATTTTTTTACAAAATTTTCTCTTATTAAAACTCTCTTTCCTCGTTTATGTATTTTTTTTATATAAAAATATATATTTTTCAAAAATCAGGATTCAAGATTTTTTACTTTTAAAATCTAAATACCAACTTATTTTCCCCTAAAAGAATCCCAGAAACCTCATTACAAACATACTCTAATAAATC
>Ga0325402_1006843_pt1 | contig 10809 bp, 8 predicted proteins | sample PopdelMetagenome_22_FD_207212 | JGI IMG/M metagenome (GOLD analysis project Ga0325402, IMG submission 207212) | Populus deltoides microbial communities from Bellville, Georgia, United States - Xylem-PdKOR-R3 | ecosystem: Host-associated > Plants > Phyllosphere > Stem > Wood/Secondary xylem...
TCAATATTAATAATAATTTTTCAAATTTATTAAGTATTATATTAATAATATTAACTGTAATAAAAATAATAATATTATAATACAAATAATAATATTAAACTTGTTTGACCCAAGTTTTTAATCTCTTTAAATAGAATTTATGGTTTTTCTTCGATAGTAATAATATTTTTTTTCAAATTTATTAATGATAATAATAACAATAATTAATATTAATTTCTATTATATTTTTTTTAATTTGTTATTCTTCTCTGCGGGGGTCTGCAGACCCCAAGCGCAAATCAACAGACCAAGGCAAACCCAGCCGTGCGGGTCAGCAGACCCAGACGTGCAAGTTTGCACCTAATGCGCACTTCTGCAGACCCCAGGCACATCGCCCTGGTTTGCTACCTAGGCGAGCAGGTCCGCAGACCCGCTTGTTTGAGTTTGCAGCTAGGCGTGCGGGTCTGGCCCTGGCGCCCAAGGCATGGCAGCCCCAGCACCAGGTGTCTGCAGCCTGGGACCTACAACCTTACTATGCTCCGGCAAAATCAAAATTGATCATTTTCTTTTCAACTATTCATTTAATGCCAAATACATCCTAAGAAAAAGACAGCCCTATCCTCATTAGTCTTTGCAAATCTTTATGGCAAGTATAGCTTTGTCATTATACTGCTTTAATGCACAATGATTTATATCTAAGTAAATAGTGGCAGGGATAATTAATCCTTCTAGTATATTGAATGATAATTGAATATAAAGTCTCATCCGGCTTGGTGAAGACCCCAAATCCAATATGAAGCCCAAATGATTTGTAGACGTGCACATCCTAGCCCATTAGTTTTTAGGCTCCAGTTGCATTTCTTGTTTTGTGTCTTGGATATGGCATGCGTTTCGTACTCTATGTCTTGTAGTGTTTCATTGCATTTAATTCTCCATTGATAAAGATCATCAGCAAAATGTAGAGTGAGAAAGATGGATTTATTTGCATATAGGGTGATACGTTATGGGATAGCACTCAAACCGTATTATCTATCATACAAGTGAATACTTTCCTTGGCAAAGATAAATAAGCGTGGGAAAACAAACCCTGCTTATTCTTACAGAAAGGTACTGTCCATGGGGACTAATTTATCAATAACTCTACAACGCGTGGGGAATCGCTTTGTCCACATGTTTTTTTTTTGTTTTTTTTTTTTTTGTATTTTTACATGTTTTTTTTTTCAAAATTGACTTTTTTTTTATTAAATTTTTTTTTTTTAAAATTATCTTTACTAATTTTTTTAAATATTGAACTAGTTGAAAATTTAGTTATGTAGTTTCTTTAAAAAACATTGTGGATTGCTACAATATTTCCCTATATAGTTTTTTTTTCTTTTTATGATTTATTTCTTTTTTTTTCAAACTAATCTTTATCGATTTTATTTTTTATATATCGAGTTGGTTGAGAATTTAACTTTGTAGTTTTTTAAAAAATAACATTGTGGATTGCTACAGTGTTTCCCCCACGCACTGTAACTTTCCCCACATGTTTTTTTTTTGCGCCTTTGTTCCCCTTTTTTTTGCATGTTTTTTTTTTCCAAAACTGACTTTTTATTTTTTTTTAATTTTTTTGTTTTTATTAAAAAAAATTATCTTTGCAAATTTTTTTAAAATATTGAACTGGTTGAAAATTTAGCTATATAGTTTTTTTCTTTAAAACATTATGGATTGCTACAATATTTCCCTACATGGTTTTTTTCCTATCTTTTTATGATTTATTTCCTTTTTTTTTTCAAACTAGTCTTTGTTGATTTTTTTTTTCATATTAAGCTGGTTGAGAATTTAGTTTCGTAGTTTTTTCAAAAATAACACTCTGGATTTGCTACAGTGTTTCCCCCACATGATTTTTGTTTTGCTGCAGTGTTTCCTTGCAAGTTTTTTTTTTAAATTATCTTTGTCAAATTTATTTTTTTTAATATTGAGCGGGTTGAGAATTGAGCTTTAGCTTTCCCCATACGTTTTTTTTTCTATTTCTCTTTTCTTTGTTTTTCTTCAAAATTGTCTCCTTTTTTTGCTTTTTTTTCAAAATTATTTTTGTCGATTTTTTTTAACTATTGAGCTGGTTGAGAATTTAGTTTTTTTCTTTAAAACACTGTAGATTGCTACAGTGTTTCCCCACATGGTTTTTTTTAATGATTTTTTTTCAGAATTATCTTTGTCGATTTTATTTTTTAGCTTTGTAGTTTTTTCCTTTAAAACACTGTGGATTACTATAGTGTTTCCCCACATGGTTTTTTTTACTTTTTTTTATGATTCTTTTTATTTCCAAAATGGTCTTTGTCGATTTTGCTTCATAGTTTTTTTAAAAAAAAAACACTGTGGATTGTTACAATGTTCCCCCACATGGTTTTTGTTTTGCTACAGTGTTTCCCCACATGTTTTTTTCCAAAATTATCTTTATCGATATTTTTTTTAATATTGAGCTGGTTGAGAATTCAACTTTAACTTTCCCTACATGTTTTTTTATTTTTTTTTGCTTTTTTCCCAAAATTGTCTTCTTCTTCTTCTTTTTTTTAATTTTTTATGTTTTATTTCAGAATTGTTTTTATTGATTTTATTTTTTTAATATGGAGCTGGTTGAAAATTTAGCTTTGTTGTTTTTTTAAAAAAAAAACACTATGGATTGCTACAGTGTTTCCCATTGAACCTAGATCATGGAATCTCTAATCAACTAGGTATGATTACTATCATTACTCTCTTTCATCTTTTAAAAACTTTAAGCTTATTCCCCTTGATGAATTATACACAAGATCTCTTGACAAACCTTTGGTTATCAGATCCACAATAATTTTCTTTGAGTTTATAAAGTTGGAAATAATTTTATTTAAGAGCAAGTGTTTAATGATATTATATCTACAGTGTATATATCTACAATTACTATTATACATAATACTTTATACCCTTCTAATTGTTGACTCACTGTCGTAATGGATATAAATAGTTGACACTAGTTTTATCCAACATGAAAAATCCTCTAAGAAATTCTAAATCCATCTAGCTGTCTTTACACCTTTATCAATTTTTATTCGATCATGGATCTAGTGATACATATTTGTTTGGGGGATTTTCATGAAATAGTTGATCCACTGATTAGTACTTAAAAATGCATTTTTATCAAGGTTTTATATTATCATTTTACAATTGAAGTATCAATATGTCCTTAACTAGAGCATGTTTTATAATAACATGTCTAATAATATAAGTGACATGACAAAAAAGTTGATGTTTTCTCCTAAGTGTAGGAGTGTCGAAGTAATAAATAACCCGGCAAGACCAGGGTCGAACCACAGGAAGGTTAACTGTAACTACAAATAAAGAAATAAATAATAACAAAAAAGGAGTTGAAGAGAGCTTTGAGATGAGATATTGATATAAGGATTAAACAAGGATAAAATAATTGTCAAGGTTAGAAGATCCACTAATGGTATTTCAAACAAGTATAGTATAAACTCTTTTTATTACTCAACTGGAAACCACACACAAAGGAGGTTCCAATCGGATTATAAATTGATAACATGATTACATTAGTTATCTTATTCGAATAATGCTAATACTTGTAAATGTTGTCAGATATTCATGATTATAACTTATGTTAACAACAAATCATGTTCCTTTCATAGCACATGTGTCGGTTATACCATACGGTTGAGCTATAAAAGTGCCAAGTATTTATTGTACCAAGTGTTATACAATATAAATCTAGATTAACCATTTAACAAGCAAAGTATTAAAAGTGAACAAGATAACAAATACAAAACATGTTAGTATCAAACATTAAAGTCCATGTTGAGTTTATACTATACTTATTCTTACAGCATTAGTGTAACCTTTTCATCTTGATATAATAAACTTAGCTAAACATAATGAAAGAGAGAAATATAAATAAACAACATAAGAACATAAATAAGATATAAGTTAACTAAGTAAAGGAAAAGAAATGAAAAGCATAAACAAGAGATTAATATAAACAAAACTTAAGCATTACAAAAATATAAAGAGAGAGAGCAAGAACATGATCTTGATCTGAAAACCAAGATGCCTAAATATATGGCAAATGCCTCCTTTTATAGGCCAAAATTTAGAACTATTGATTTGATGACTAATTGTTGAGTGGGTGGCCACATCTTGACTTGGTGACAATCCTTATCTTCTTGTCTGAATAAAACGCCATTGCTAACGTCAAAATTTGAACAGATATTCTCCATAAAAGTTCTAGGAAATTGTCTCAGCGTTCCAACAAAAATAGAATCGATGCATTTGGACTTCTAGAACACGATATATGGGCTGAACACTGAACAATATCTGGGATACAGGACAGATTCTGACTTCTCTATTGAAAGTTGAAAACAACCTTTCTGAATCTTGGACTTTTCATGAAAGTTTTAGGCCTATATCTTAGCTTTCCATCCATATAGATCAGACCTAAATCCAAGTTCTACAGCTCCAGGTATGATCCAATAACCGAATAGTGTTCCAGTTTGAACTGAACCAACATCTCTTTTCTAAGCTTGCCCCTCTCTTTGTCTTCTCAATTTCAATAGTTAAACTCATCAATCAATCCTTTGATTTATATGATAGGCCTGCATTTAAGATGAACATTCACCATAAATTAAAGGTATCTTATAGTATCAGACTTGTTATTATAAAACATGCTTTCATTAAAGAGTTATTGATACTTCAAGTGCAAAATGATGATATAAAACCTTGATAAAAATGCACTTTTAAGTACTAATCACAACACATGGATCAAGTCAAATCAGTCATCACTCTTCGCAGTTGTAAGGTTATTGAAAAACCCACTCTTGAACCTTGTGAGAAAGATGATGAGTCAATATTTGATGGTAAGGAAGGGGTTGAATCTAAACATTGCAAAGAAAAGACTGATTCCTCACCAGCACTTCCATTTCCTCATGCCACCACCAAACAAAGGAAAGTTAGTCACAACTCTGAAATCTTTGAAACTTTCAAACAGGTAAGGATCAATATACCTTTACTGGATGCTATTAAATAGGTACCTTCCTATGCTAAATTTTTGAAGGATCTGTGCACTGTGAAGAGAAAACTGAATGTGAAAAAGAAAGACATTTTAGCCAAACAAGTAAGTGCAATTCGTCAGAACAATAACACTTTGAAATATAAAGACCTGGTTGTCCACAATTTCTTACTTTATTAGAGAACATGAAATTGAAAGAGATTTACTTGATCTTGGAGCTAGTGTGAATTTACATCCATATTCAGTTTTTCAAAGTCTCAATTTAGGTGAGTTAAAACCAACTTCTGTAACTCTTTTACTTGCCGATAGATCTGTAAAAGTGCCTAGAGGAATAGTTTAAGATGTGTTAATACAAGTCTATAAATTCATTTATCTTGTGGATTTTATTGTCTTGGACACACAACCTGTTGAAGCATGTAATTCATTTTTTGTTATTTTAGAACGTCCGTTTCTTGCAACTTCTAATGCATTGATTAATTGTAGGAATGGACTGATGAAGCTATCATTTGAAAACATGACATTGGAGATAATTATTTTTAACATTTGCAAGCAACCTGGAGATAATATTGATTCACAGGAAGTAGATGTAATATTGATTCACAGGAAGTAGATGTTATTAAAGAATTAGTTTATGATCAATTTGAATCTACTGTGAGTAAAACTGAGTTTGACAAATATGCAAATTTGCAAATGATTTATTCTCAAGAAGAAATTGAGGATAAAAAAGGCACCGAAAATATTCGCTGGCTATTTGATGCAAAGGTCCAATTATCAGGTGAGTCTTCCAATTCTTTTATTTATACATACCTGGGATAGGTAAAAGCACTTTTGCGAAGAAACATCATGTAAAATGACTGAAAGTTTGTCACCGATGTGCCAGATGGACTTGTAATGCACAATGTCGTTCTTTAGGAATGGTATCTATAAACCATAAAGATAAATACAATTCATTAAGGATGGACTGAGTAAAGAGTCTTTAGATAATCTTCTATTAACTCTTGAGATGTATTTTAGTGGAGATGTGCATCGTTCAATTCATGATTTTTGGCCCCATTTTCATAAAAAACATGATCAACTTAGTCTTGGGAATCTGACTAAAAAAGACCCTGTTTGTCATTTTTTAAGAAAAATGGATGGGAAGCTTATCCCCGACCCGTAGAGGGCGTTGAAGCCGTTCTTGGACATAAAACCAAGGGAAGATGTGAGCCATAATCACAAGTACAATTTAAGCCTTAGTTTGTAAGAACTTGTGTCTTTTGGTTTTATTAATAGCATATTATTTTGTTTTATTATTTCTTATATTTGTTTAAGTGTGTTTCAGGTTTGTCAGTGTTCGCTGTTTCAGGTGATATCTTTTATACTTTATCTTTCTACCTTAGGACATTGAGGACAATGTCTCGTTTTGGTTGGAGGGAGAGGGTAGTAGTTGACATTAAAAAAAAACTAACTTACTAATTGTTTTTTGCTATTATTAAAACCATTTGACAAAACTGTTATTAGGATGGTAGAGTAAGCAGGAATTAAATTGTCTCTTGAGACGCATCATAGTAAATATTCTTATCAAGGTCTGTCAGAATACTTCTTGAAATATTCAGGTTTACAAACTCTCGCATTGTTATCACTTGATTCTGCTCATATACTCATTTAACAAGTATTCTTAAACTTTCATTTTCACACACACACTTTAACATATGATTGTGGGTTGCACATTGGATTATTACATTATTTATGTTCTTTTGTTAAAGATAACAACTAAGGGAAAGAGATAGTATATAATTTGCCAAAAAAATAAACAAAAAAATAAAAACAAATTGATAATATTGATGATAATAAAAACGTAGATAAGTTTGGTTTCGTAGTCTCCCTAACCTAAGCAATTAAGCCCGAAGGGGTGTTTTAACACCTAATACCCTAAAGTCAATAGATTTAGAAGCTATTGGCCCAGTGCTTGTTACATGGGTTAAGGAGAAAAGCTGAAGGGAATCAAACATTGCATTATCTACGTATTAGTATCTGCAACCCGAGTTACTAAGCTTGAAGGGGTGTCTCAACACCTAATGCCCTAAGACCAACTAATTTGGGAGTCATTAGCCGAAGCTCGTTATATAGGTTAAAGATGCATTTTGTTTTAAGTTATATGTATATATATTTAAAAAAAAAAGAAAATAATCCCAACCCAAAAAAGTAACCTTAGAAAAACATTAGAACAAAATTTTATTTTCTTCCAATAAAAGCCCCATCATCTATGTTTTCATACATTGAGCACATAAAAAAAAGGTTTATTAATATCTTGTTTCAACATTATGAAGCATATATATACATTTAATGAAAGTTTGTTTATTTGGATAGATTAATGGAAGTTGAATGATGAATGCCTTGCTTTGTGGAACTTGCAAATTGTTTTTCTATTTTAACACTTTGATTACTAGGGACTAGTAATAAGCTAGTTTGGGGGTGTGATTAGTACTTAAAAGTGAATTTTTATCAAGGTTTTATATCATCATTTTGCGCTCGAAGTATCAATATCTCCTTAACTAGAACATGTTTTATAATAACATGTCTAATAATATAAGATACCTTTAATTTACGGTAAATGTTCATCTTAAATGCAGGTCTATCACATAAATCAAATGATTGATTGATGAGTTTAACTACTGAAATTGAGAAGACAAAGAGAGGGTTAAGCTTAGAAAAGAGATGTTGGTTCAGTCCAAACTGGAACACCATTAAGTTATTGGATCATAACTGAAGCTGTAGAACTTGGATTTAGGTCTGGTTTATATGTATGGAAAGCTAAGACATACGCCTAAAACTTTCATGAAGAGTCCAAGATTCAAAAGGACAACTTTCAAGTTTAAATTGTAGCAACAACAGAGAAGTCAGAATCTGTCCTGCAGCCCAGATACTATTCAATGTTAAGCCCATATCTCAAGTTCTAGAAGTACAAATGCTCCGATTCTTGTTTTATTGGAAAGCTGAGACAATTTCCCTGAACTTTTATGAAGACTATCTGCTCAAATTCTGATGTTAGCAATGATGTTTTCCGCAGACAAGAAGATAAGGATTGCTACCAAGTGAAGAAGTGGCCACTCACTCAACAATTAGTCATCAAATCAGTAGTTTTTGGCCTATAAAAGGAGGCATTTGTCATGCATTTAGGCATCTTGATTTTCAAATCAAGATCATGCTCTTTATTTCTTTCTTTATATTTTTGTAATGTTTAAGTTTTATTTCATGTTATATTTTTCTCAATCTCTTGTTTATTCTTTTCATTTCCTTTAATATACTTATGTTCTTATGTTGTTTATTTATGTTTCTCTTTTTCATTATGTTTAGTTAAGTTTATTATGTCAAGGTGAAAAGGTTACACTAATGGTGTAAGAATAAGTATAGTGTAAACTCAACATGGACTTTAATGTTTGATACTAACATGTTTTGTATTTGTTATCTTATTCACTCTTAATACTTTGCTTGTTAAATGCTTAATCTAGATTTATGTTGTATAACCCTTGGTACAATAAATACTTGATTCTTTCATAACCAACTGTATGGTATAACCAACACTTGTGTTATGAAAGGAACTTGATTTGTTTGTAACATAAATTAACATCATGAATATCTGACAACATTTATAAATATTAGCATTATTTGTTTGGTGGATGACAGCAGCACTCAAGCACTTTGACTGGATAAAATGACATTGATCCAATCAGAATTTGGCAAAGTGTTCTTCATGAAAGTTGTTGGAAATCATCTTATCTTTCCACACATAACATTTCAGAGCATTTGGATCACTAGAGCTCTCGATATGGCTAAAATACTGAGTAGTGCTGTTGGTGGACGTGGTGGATAGACCTCAAGCTCTTATCTGGATGAAATGTCATTGTTACCATCAGAATGTGAGCACATCTTCTTCATTAAAGTTGTTGAAAATTATCTTTTCATTCCACCCACCAAATGTCACGTCATTTGGCCTTCTAGAACTCCAGATATGGGTAAAATTCTAAGCAGTGTTTGGGCTGGATTACAGGACAGATTCTGACTTCTCTTTTGTGGCCAAACATTGAATTTGAAAATGGCAGATTTGGGTCTTACATTATTCATGAACATTGTAGGCCTATTTCTTAGCTTTCCATCCATATAAATTAAGTTGAAATCCAAGATCTACAGCTCTAGATATGACCCAATAACTGAATAGTATTCCAATTTGAATTGAATCGGCATCTCCTTTCTAAGCTTAGCCGTTTCTTTGTCCTTTCACTTTCAATAGTTAATCACATCAATCAATCCTTTGAATTGTGAGATATGTCTGCATTTAAAATGAACATTTACCATAAATTAAAGCTATCTTATATTATCAGATCTGTTATTATAAAACATGTTCTCGTTAAGGAGTTATTGATACTTCAAGTGCAAAATCATGATATAAAATCTTGATAAAAATGCACTTTTAAGTACTAATCATTTACAGACTTTCTTTTCTTGTCCACTGATAACAAACTCCTCAGATTGTTCCATGTAAATTTCTTCATAAAGGTCATTATTTTAAAAAAGTTGTTTTTACATCCATTTAATATATTTCTAGTTTATTAATAGTTGTAATAGATATTAACATTTGTATGGAATTTATTTTTGACACGAGTGAATATATGTCAAAATCATCCATTTCTTCTTGTTATTTAAAACCTTTAACAACAAGTGTATCTATATATCTATCAATACTGCCATCAACTTTCATATTTCTTTTCAAGATCCACTTATAGCTTAATGACTTATTTCCAAGAGGAAGATCCACGAGTTCCCATGTATGATTATTTATAATGGACTTAATTTTATTATTGAGTGTCTCTTTCCAATAAAAAGCTTCTAGACAAGACATTGTCTAGGAATATGTTTGAAGTTCATTTTCTAACAAATATGTTAAAAAAGTGAAGCGGGTTGATATATATATATATATATATATATATATATATATATATATATATATATATATATGAAAACTTATTTTCTTTTCTAACTTAAAAAAAATAGCCTTTTTGATTTCCTTCATTTTCTTTTCCATTGAATTATCTCAATCTCATGACCTATACCGTTAGCTTAAAGTTAACCCGAGTTGGCTTGTCCTTTATTATCTAGGTTATAGGTTTGTCATGCTAACTCTATTTGAGTCATGTTAGTTTTTTTTTTCATTTTTCTCAAATTTGTCCTTCCATATTTAATTGACTAATAATTAATTTGTATTGTTTATCATTTTTTGAAAAAAAAACTTTTCTTCCCAAATTATCATGATATTTTTTTAAGAAAAAATCAATTCATTTAATACCATACCCTATTTTTTATCATTTAATTAAAATAAAAAAAAATTTATTTAATGCATTCAGGTATATAACTCGAGGCACAAATCTTCTTCTTTCTTTAAAGTGTGCTTTTGACACTTGAACATATTTTTTATGAAAAAAAATTGGTTTTACGGTGTAGCCATATCTACTCGTGAGCCATCGCATGAAATCCTATTACTATGACTAATCTTTTATTTATTCACATAAAAAATTGGCCCAATCTTTTATTTAAATGGGAATATAGCCGATTGCATGTTGGCTTTTTTGCCATCTCAGATTCCAGGTACAAATATCTTTGTAAAACCATAAACAAGTTAAGAATACCTTACAACAATCAAACCAAAACTCATTCTTAACAGTCATGTTGAAGTTTGAACTCAGTAACATCTGTCGATGCACAACCACCACTTTTTGACCCAATTTTCTATCGAAGTAAGTTAGGGTTTTTAGAAAGAAATA
>Ga0325402_1006846_pt1 | contig 10808 bp, 4 predicted proteins | sample PopdelMetagenome_22_FD_207212 | JGI IMG/M metagenome (GOLD analysis project Ga0325402, IMG submission 207212) | Populus deltoides microbial communities from Bellville, Georgia, United States - Xylem-PdKOR-R3 | ecosystem: Host-associated > Plants > Phyllosphere > Stem > Wood/Secondary xylem...
AACTAGAAGGTATAATAAAATGGACTAATAATTAAGCAATGACCTTCATGGAGAGCTTCTTCTTCTAGCTTAAACAACTTTAATCCTGTAGGCTGTGGCCTGCCCCTTCTCTTGTATAGATATTCGTGTTCTTTCTTTTGCTTGGTTGCCATCAGCTTAATAGCACTAGCTTTATTAATAAATCCTCTCAATTATTATAAAAATAATAATAATAAAAGAAAGATATATAGCAGCATGGAATCGGAAGAAAGTGAGACCTATATTTTAGAAATGTAATAAATTCATTAACAACTTAAAACTATAACAGATAGGAGTTTGAATCCAGATAATCAACAGATGCAAATGGAATTCCACTCATAAGCGCGCATTCCTCATACACGCCATGTAAGATGAAACTTGCTATCTACCTGGATAATCAACACTTGCTATGTTCAACTGGTTTACAAAGCAAGGTTTTTCTTTCTTTTTTTCCTGCTGCAAATGCTGATTGATATGATCCTTGCCTACCATACGTAAACATAATTTAGCATGAGGTACCGGAATCTTTGAATATTGTCCTTGGATTCTTTGTATATAATGAAGTAACGAACGTCAGAGACTGTAATGTGATACAAAATCGCCACGGTTGATCCATTCCAAGAGGGTGTTAATTAAGCGAAGCTACTTATTAATTAAAATCATAATTAGGGGCAGGTATCTCAAGCAATTTCTTTTTTGGCAAAGACTACGTCAAATGATTCTCGCGTTGGTTTTATCAACGATAAACCTAATCACTGATTAATTTAGAAAACCCTAGCTAGGGATGCTTCTCGATATCAAGAAGATTCACCGAACGAAATTTCTAATCTTTCCTGCTCTCTGGTTTGCCACGTGGCACGTAACTGTTCATCTTTCAAATCTCCGATCTTCATTTGGCTATAAATGGTGTCGTTCAAGTTACTAATATTTTATTAAAAAATACTAATTTCAATGTTCATATTAAAGAAGGAAATCACTAGATTAATATTTATTTAATAATAGACTGCAAATTTAAAAATATTGGCACATGTTAGGGTATTTATATACAAACAAGCACACCACAATCATATTTAAATCCATGGTGTAATCGTTTTAGTATATGTTAAAGTAAACAATTATTCTAGTTTATGTTTACTTTGCCTGTTCTGTTTGAAAGCTAGTAATTTTGCTTCTTTCATTCACTCTGTTTCGTTTTGGAGACTTTTTTCTCCTCCTTCGGTTTCTTCTATAAATCTACTTTGACTTTGTCACATGACTTTTAAAAATTAGTTTCGTGGAATGAATAGATTTCTTATATTTTATTTTCAAAACTAATCTAATAATATTATAAACTCTAACATATTAACAAAACTGATTATATATAATAAAAGATATTATTTTTTTTTAGCGTTTTATTATCTAAGGTAAATTGTATTACCAGTTTTATTTTAAATTACTAAAAATTTGTTGGATTATACTACCGATTGTTTGCTTATAATATTTTTAACTATAGTGTTAATGAATATTCAGATACCAATACTTCCAACTCTAATGTTGGTAAATATTATATAACACAAAAAAATATGGTATTCCTGATTCTAGCACCAATGAATAGATCAATAAAATTTGAATTGAAAATAAAAAAAGACAAGTAGCATACTAAATTTGCATTTTACAATAACCATAAATCATATATACAGTAAAATCATTAAAGAAAAAAAGCACAAGGGACTCGTAAATAAATTCAAAATTATCCACAACTTTTTTTGGAATTTTTTGATATAAAAAAGAAGCTTATTTAGTTAAATATCAAAATAAAAAGAAATAAAATAAAAAAAATTGGTATAAAAGTATCTTGGACCAACTTGAGGCCTAACCCAACCTAGCCTCAGCTTTTTTTTTAAAAAAAAAATTGGTATGAATTAACTTGTGCTGTTGGGACTAGACCCATCCAGCACAGCCTGGTGACTGGCCAAGCCAGTGACCCGGCCGGTCAGTAGTCACGCTTGAACTGATTTGCATGCATAAACCGGTGAATTAAGTTGGCATGCACAGTGACAAGTGAAATATATTTGCAAAAGCGGGGAAGAGAACTTACCTGCTGAAGACGAAGACGTGAGGTTGCTTGATGCACTCTCTCCTCTGTTTCTTCTTCTGGTCTTTCTTCTTTGTCTTTCTGTCCTCGTTCTCAGTCTGTTTCTCTCTGTATTTTCTGTCTTCTCTCTCTGTCGTCCTGGTCTTCCCTGTTTTTCCTTTGTTCTCGTGTTTCTGTCTTTCCCTGGTTTCTTTCTAGTTTTTGCTCTTCTCTCTGGTCTTTCTTCTTTGTCTTTCTGTCCTCGTTCTCAGTCTGTTTCTCTCTGTATTTTCTGTCTTCTCTCTCTGTCGTCCTGGTCTTCCCTGTTTTTCCTTTGTTCTCGTGTTTCTGTCTTTCCCTGGTTTCTTTCTAGTTTTTGCTCTTCTCTCTGCTTTTCTTTCTTTTCTGTTCTTTCAGCCTTCTGTTCCTAGTCTGTGTGTTTTCTTTTTTTTTTTTTCGCTGTGGTTTTCTCCTTTGTTTTCCTGTCTTCTGTTTCTGCTCTTTTTCTGCGTTTTTTTTTTCTCTCTGCTTTGTATGCCTACCGTGGTTGTGTTCTTGAGTCGAAGGCGAAGGCGAAGCTGGGGTACGCTGGATTTTATTTTTTCTTCCCCTGTTTCTGTCTCATTTCTTCTCTCTAATCGTCCCCTTCTCTCTCTACTTGTTTTTTTTTCGTGTTCTCCCTCTTTTCGCTCTCTCCCCCTTTTGTGGTCTTTCTCTATAAAGCCAGACAATACCATGCGTGTTTTGTTGCATGACTAATAGTAACGGAATTTGGAGATAATGGGCAGCTGAGACGTGCCCACGACAGGGCCGATTACCTCTTCTCGCTGAAACGGTTTTTCCTGGACTGATGAAGTGATGAACAGTAGCTTCGCAACGGGGCCATTTTCTCAATTCAAATGACCATTTCAATCTGACATTTAGCAATTGGTTCCTTGGATTTCAGTGATTTTTATAAAACATTATTGTTTTTCAATTTAATCAATTCAGTTTTTAATTATCTTTTTAATTTTTAATTTTTTTAAAATTATTCTTAGAAAAATTAATTAAGCTCTGTATAGATTGATCATTGGATTTTAATTTCTAACATTGTGATCCAAATCAACTCCAAACTTTGGTATTTCTTCAATTAAACTTTTAATTTCATTAATTAAACTAATTGTAATTCAATTAAATACTTAAACTTATCAATTCTTCAATTAAGCTCCTGATTTCATTAATTAAACTAATTCTAATTCAATTAAGTCTCCAAACTTATCAATTCTTCAATTAAGCTCTTGATTTGATTAATTAAATTAACCCAAAGTTTAATTAAGTCTTCAAACTTTCAATTTATGTTGTCTTGACCCAAATTTCAATTTATTCTTCATTCATTTTATTTTTTCATTTCATTAATTTTTTTCATCATCATTTTTTAATAATTTTTATATAAAAAAAAGTAAAATAAAATAAAAAGAATAAAATTTTAGGTTATGACAATTGGAAAATTTCGGTGAGAAATTAAAATGTATTAGAAAATTTTGTTTTCTTTTGACCTTGTATAGTAAATTTATAAGGAAAAGTTTTGCTTCTTTCAAGAATCTTGAAAACTTTAAAAGCGTACAGCAGGTTGACATACGATCTTTATTAAGAGATGTTGAAATCGAGAAATTAATCATTTGAAAAACAACTTATCTTCTTAATGAAAAATCAAAACATAGTTTTGAAAATGGTCTGATTATTCCCTTCAGCTTGCAGATCATCATGAATAACACTTGAACACCTTTTTTTTTTTCTTCAAACCAAGTGTGAATATCTAAGCTATCTAGATCTAATTGACGCTCGAAAGGCCTATTATTGTTATTGATTTGCTCATGTATGTGGTGGTTAGGAAAGACATATAGAGGGGTGATATGGCATCTTCTTCCAATCATATCAAACACTGAAATGATGCATTCCAAGAGCACCAACTCCTCGTTTCACATGTTCTAATCTTCTATTTCACAAAGTCTCATTACAACTGGTTAAATATCATTCATGATGTTATGAATCATTGTGGACAATCCTTGGGGGCGAGTCACAAAATCAACAGTTCCATTTTCCTTCTTGTTCATCAATCGGGAATCAAGACAAACCGGGAAAAGGGAGTTCTTGCCGGCCTTTTTGGTACTGTTTTTTTTATGCAATTAGCAAAGTTCCTAAATGTAGGGAAAATCTTACAACCTTAACCCCTACCCTTTGTAATCTACGATATTTATTCTTTGCATAAATCATTGAATGTAAAGAATGAGCATGGAATGGAAAAAATTAGCTTATTGATGTGCCCTTCGCAACTAAATATTCGTTATTAATATAAAGAGGTATTGAGTGAAAAGAGTTAGTGTTGTATATGGAAAAAAAAATTCTGCATAGCAATCAGAGCATAGCAAGAAGATAATGATAGATTTTTCAAGAAATTATCTTTGTTTCGGTAAAATCTCTCTCTCTGTCTCTCTATCTATCTAGAAGAGCAAAGAAAAAAGAAAAACAAATAAAGATAAATATTGATAGATTATTGACCAAATTTCCTCCTTCACAATGTTAGGCTCTTGCTTTGGTTTAAGATTATTATAAAGAGGCTTAATGCCACATGGCATATGAGAGTATTTATTATCATAAATTATAATTATAAATGAAAGCTAATACAAAACCACGTCTTTTCAGAAAGAGATAGACATAGATGAGGTGCCCTATCACCGAAGGAAAGCGTAGAAGAGCCAGACTGTCTAGAACAAGAAAGATGAAAGATGAAAAGGAAAGGCATTGCAGTACTAGCTAGCTAGCACTATTTAATTTGACCAAGGCATCCAATTTTTATGGGAAACGCAGCTAATTTCGTTTAGTTTATGTCATCATTGGAACATTGAAAAACCTTTCGTAACTCTGCCAACTTTCCAAAATGTTCCAGCAGAAATGCCAAAAGGCTCCAAAAGTAACCTTCCCATTGTTGCAAAATAATTAATCAGTGGTGGGTACCCAGCCCATCGTTTCATCTGCAGTTTGATGGCTAATGTGTACCAGCTTCAAATTCATAGTATTACAATGTGGCATCGTATCTTTAAGAATTCTGTCACCCTCTTCCCTTGTACATCTCGCAGAAAAAGAAAAGAAAAGAAAAGAAAAGAAAAGTCTTTCCTTCCCTTTCTCTCCTAATTTTTGGGGGATTAGGCAACTACTTAGTTCAAAGTACCAAGTAATCAGCTTAGCTGTCTAGTAGCTATCTGGAGACCCTACATCTGAGAATCGATAATGGAGGATTTTACGATTTGCTGCTATCTTGCAGTCTGGATGTTTACACATCTGTATTTTTTTTTTATGGGCTGCATTCCATACCGCATGTGAGGATATAGTACGAACGGTTTGTGAATTAGAAATATTTTTGAAAAAAAAATTAGTTTTTTAAATTAGTTTTTCTTTTGTGTTTTTATATTGTTTTCATATATTAATATTAAAAATAAATTTTAAAAAATAAAAAAATTAATTAGTTGTATGTTAAAATAAAAGTGCTTTGAAAAACAACCATTATCAAAATATCAAATAATATATTTGAAAACTTAATTGAACTTTATATATTACTTTTCTATTTTTTTTATTCTATATGAATTCATTATTCTATCACTTTCTTATAACCCATATTTTAAGATTATAAAGTGGTTTGTACTCTTAAGACTTTTAATTTTTTTTTATTAAATCGTTCATCTATTGAAATACTACTCCATTGAATTTGAATTTTACAAAAATATGCTTTATTTTCAATTTTATATATATATTATTTATTATTCAATCCAGATATTTGGTGCTGTAGCCTGCAACTTGAAATACCTTTCCAGGACTACCATACGGTAATTTAAATCCATTTCTTGCCCCGTGAACCTTAAAGTCATAAATCCCATGTCACAACAGAGAGGCGGCATGTTTGTTTGCCAGGACCCGGCCCCTAGAGTTATCACTTGAACTATCAGTTGTCAATTTGTCGTACACTCAAAAGATACCCACGATACATGTAGGTCTTGACAGTTGACAGAAAAAATTGCTTGCCTTACAGACCATACTATGATTACCAAGAGCAGGTAATGAAATTTGTGTGTTGTCAGCGAAAATTGATCAGTACAGCTCTTTTGGTTATAAAGCTAACGATGAAACTAATTAAAGTCTGCTATTTCACTAGTTTTTTTCTTAACTACAGTAGTTTGCAATTTTTTTCTTTAACTGTGCTATTTTTTAAAAAAAATTCCAAAATCTTCTATGCTAGCTAGCTATCTAGGTAGCTCTAGCTAGATACGTAAGATGCATGCAAAAGGTAATAATTAAGCAAAAGTTTCAATTACTTGTAATAATTTCTGTCTTTCTGCTCAGCTTTTATTTTACTTGTTTGATTCTCTTTTTTCATCTCATCTGACTAATTAATTTCATCATTGTGTTTCTAAACACTGATATGAAGACAAGAAATTGAAGGTTATTTATTCGTTCTCTGTAATGATTACAATTCCTGGAAATGTTTTTTTCCTTGTAGACCTTTCGAGTGTTAATTATAGATTCTGAACTTCAATGTAGACAAATATATTTTAGCTGTCAAGAGATAGCGAGGCTCGTTTCTGTGGTTTTCCTTGGTTATTGAAAACTACAAAGTGCTCTCAGTTTAATCAAAAAAAGGCAGTTGATGGGAAACCCTAGGCACTTTAAGAATATGGAAAGTCACTTTTTTAATCATAGATACAGGTCAGAGTTTTGTCCATGACTGTGTAAAATCTGCAATTGACATCCCCCGATGACTCATTCGATCCTGTGTATAATTAATATTATCAAGTACGTACCGGAATAAAAGTCTTGGACAGAGGTCCTGTAATTAGGCTAGGCCTGTATATCATGCATCTTCTTAATTTCAAATTGATGACAATTATTGGACCAAATTGCTATCATTCAAAACTTAGAAAAGTAAGTATGCATGCATCCATTTTCTGAAAAATAAAAAGGTGGTTTTACAATATGTTGAAATTAATTTCTGGAATTTATTAAGCAGTCAGTGTCCAAGTCTTTCTTGTAATTAAACCACCACTAGGATGTCCAAGTTATGATCATAATTAATAAACCAAACCATACTGTGAGTTAAGATACTTGAGAGATAGGTTTGTATGAATACAGTAATGCTTTGTATTTATATGGGAGGAAAGGGTGCTATTTTCTAAAGGGAAAAAAAATAAAGGAGGAAGAAGAAAAAGAAATCAGAAAAGGGAGAGGGGTCTAGCATATTATAACGTAAATATTATCGATGAATTCATCGATAGATATTAGTGATTATTATATTTTATCAATAATTTTATCTCTAACGTTGACATGTCATGTTTTCCGATTGAAATAACAAGGGAATATCTGTCCAAATTTCTTTTCATTCCTTGATTTCCACTTCTAATTCTCTTAGTATTCACCGACAAAAATAGCGACGTTATATTCCATCGGTAAATATCATTGTAATTTATCAATGATATTTTTCCGTCAGTATTTTTGTTTTTATTAGCCAATTTTCTGGTAGTGCTAGCAATAGTATGTTGCTTCCTAAATTTTCATGAAACAAGAGTATTACCTAGATACTAAAAATAACCACTAGTAGACTTATGGTCATCAACATTACTAGCTCTATCAGCATTAGTGAAGCCATGAAGGGACAAGGATGAACCTTGAGTAATGTGTAAGCCGTATAAAGTCATTGCTTGGAAAAAATCTAAAATGAATTTAACAACCGCCCGATAAACCTCAATGAGAGCATGCATAAACTGACACATTTTATTTACAACATAGCATATATCAGGCCTAGTAAATATAAAATATTGTAGAGTCCCAACAATATAACTATATCGGGTGGAATAAAAGTATAGAGCACTAGACATGATGGCCAACTTATATGAGAGAGATGGAGTATCAACCAGTTTATAAAAAGAAAAACCTGCTCGTTAGAGAATATAAAAGGCATAATTTTGTTGATCAAGTAAACCTATAGAAGTAGGCTTCACCTTAATGCCCAAGAAGTAATGAACAAATCCTAAGTTTCGAAGATTAAACTCTATACTCAATAAAGTAATCAATTGTTTAAGCAAAACTGAGTTACTACTGGTTAACAAAATATCATTAACATACACAAGTAAATAAAAGAAAACTTCATAAAAGGAGAGAATAAAGATAGAAATATCTTCCTTAGATGCCTAAAAACTAATAGAGAGTATAAAGTCACTTAACCATTTGTATTATGCTTGAGGAGCTTGTTTTAGACCATATAATGATTTATAAAGACGACACACATAAGAAGAAAAATTAGAATGAATGAAACCAGATGATAGTTTCATGTACACTTCTTTCTAAAAAATACCATTTAAAAAGGCATTATGGATATCCAACTGATAGATTTGTCAACCGTGAGAAGCAACAATAACGAGGACTAGTTAAATTGTTGTATGCTTAATCACAAGACTAAAAGTTTCCAAAGAGTCAATCCCATCATGCTGAGTGAATCCTCTAGTAACCATCCATGTTTTGTATCTCCCAACACTAGCATATACTCGCCTTTTAATTTTATAAACCCAACGACTGCCACCCACATTCATGGATGAGTGAAAAGGTACTAAAGTACATGTACCATTACAATGGAGGCTCTGAATTTCCTCTTACATGAAGTGATGTCATGTTAAGTATCGGCTGGCATCTTAAAAAGTAAATGGTTCCTGGTTAGGTAAAAAAAGAACCCATAAGATAAAAAAAGACAATCATAATTATTGTTTTCGTGGGCAAACAATCATAAAATGATTATAGGAAATCTGAGTAGGAAAGGGTGGATCACTAGCCAAGGCCTGTTGAATAGAGAACTTAGATAAATCAACAACCAAATTTAAACTAGGTGGTAAAATAGTAAGAAGACCTGTCAGTGAGGAACCCCAATTTAAACTAGGCCAATGAGTAGGATTTATTGGTGAGGAACCCAAAACTAAAATAGACTGAGATAATACAAGTGAAACATAAGAGATATGAGAAGGTGAGGATATAGAACCTGTACTTGGATAACAAGTAATAGAGGGATATACATGTGAAGACAAAGCATTAGGGTTATTTCTCAATGAAAAGGGCAGAATAAGGGTAATAGGTGCAGCGGTGTTTGGAGACAAAAAGGAGTTGGGGTGTTGGAGTGGGCAGTAATATACTAGGTGGTGGTGTTAAAATAGCCAATTTCTGTTCAGAATTGTAAAAAAAAAATATTTTCATGAAATCGAACATGATGAACAGTGTAAATAATTTTATAAAGTACATCAAAACACTAATAACCTAAATGAGAGGCGTTATATCCCAAAAAGAAATAGGGAGAAAAGTGAATATCTATCTTATGAGCATTATATAAATGGATAAATAGAAAGCGGAAATACTTGAAAGTACAAAAAAACAATAATCAGGTGTTGACTTCAAAAGATATGCAAAAAAGTGTTTTGTGATTGAGAACAAGCGTTGGTATACAATTAATAAAATAAACAGAAGTTTCAAACGCATAACTCTAATTTTTTAAAGGAGCTTTACCTTGACATAGAAAGATGAGATCAATTTCAATAAAAATGTCTATATTAACATTTGACCATGCCATTCTTTTCATGAGTATGTGGAAAAATAAAGTAATGGTGAATACTAATAATTTTAAAATATTTATTTAGTTTCCAATATCTACCATCCTAGTCTATTTGAACATATTGAATTTTTAAAGAGAACTGTCGCTCAACTTGAGCTTGAAATACGTGAAAACTATTGAAAACATCGGATTTGCCAACCCAAGAAAAAATCCAAATATAATTCATATAAGCGTCCATAAAAATAACAAAATCCATTATATGATAATATAGGAAAAGGTCCCTAAACATCACTAAATATCAATTTAAGAAGAGCAAAATTTTTATGACTTGTAGGTCCTAATGATAGATATGATGATTTTTCTAAAAGGCATGTTAGATAATTAAAATTAAATTGTTTTAATGTATAGAAACCTTTTTTTTTTTTGCCACTAAAAAACCTAAACTTCACGAACTAGGATGCCTAAGCTGATCATGCCAAATATCAATAAAAGTATAAAGACATAGAGCTAGAAAAGCTTAAGAAAAATATATTGCAGAGGACTTATATATAATATAAAGACCATTTTTACTTCCATAAAAAATAAGCACCTCATCGGTTATTAGTTTCTTAACATAAAATACAAAAGGATGAAACTTAAAAAACACATTATTTTCAAGACAAAACTTTTGAACAGATAATAGAGGTTTTTTAATGTGAGGAACATATAATATATTGGATAAGGTAAAAGTGCATTTTGGAGCTTAAGTTTTAGAATGAGCAATATGTGATATAACAAGATTCATACCATCTCCAATATACAGTTGAATATTATCAAGATAAGATTTTGAGCCCGTCATACTCACAAGGTCAGGTGTCATATGATTATTTGTACTTGTATTAGAAAACCAAGTAACATGAGTGGCCACAATAGCAATATTAAATGCCAAATTAGCATTAGCTTGCAAATTGTGAGTTGTTAATCATAAAAATTGTTGTGTTAGATGCCTAAAATTGTATCATAAATAACATTTTATTGACTGGTTATTAGACCAATGATTTGAACCACCAAAATGATTACCTTGCTGCCCAAAATTTTAGTTTAAACCATAGCTATTACTTCCAAAATTCTGACATGAAC
>Ga0325402_1006850_pt1 | contig 10807 bp, 10 predicted proteins | sample PopdelMetagenome_22_FD_207212 | JGI IMG/M metagenome (GOLD analysis project Ga0325402, IMG submission 207212) | Populus deltoides microbial communities from Bellville, Georgia, United States - Xylem-PdKOR-R3 | ecosystem: Host-associated > Plants > Phyllosphere > Stem > Wood/Secondary xylem...
CTATCTCGAGGCAATTATCTTAATAAATAATCATATGAAGTATCTTTGTAAATTGACCCTCCATAACCTATCACAAGATTTTTAGTCAATATGATGATATTTTGGAACATGTAGATGGAAGATATGTGTATCGTGTTTTTATCGTTCAACCAATACTACAATTAATATATAATTAAAATGTATGTTATATAATTGGCTGATCTCATAAAAATTAGCGTAATTAACAAATAAATTGACACGCTCATGCAACTTCATCAATGCATGTTTTCAAGGTGTTACAGGATTACTGTAACAGTGTTAAACATGCACGAGATGCACACTTCTGCAGGCTGTCCAAAACAGGGCCTAAGGGTGCTGGCAGCCATACCAGCAGTGGAAGAAATCGGCAGCGCAGATTTGTGCGGCTGTAGGTTCGTCAAAGGAAAATCGGCAGCGCAGATTATTGACGAACATTTGCTTGACGATGGAATGTCTAAGCCAGGCAGGAAAACTCGTCAGGGGCATGGGCATACAAGAATAGGGGCTGTCGAGGAATTCGGCAGCGAAGACATTGGCAGCCTGCACGTAGATGCGAATTCGGCAGCGCATGAATTGGCAGCCTACACGCAGATGTGAATTCGGCAGCGCGCAGCAGCTTGTGCAAGTCAGGGGCTTGACTTTGCACAATCTAAAACTTGGATGAAGGACTGTCCAAGGCATACGAATGACTCAACAGCTAACGCAGCAAGAGCTGGCAGATGGGGCTGCCAGGTGGGCATGCAGAACGTGGGTTAGTGGCTGTTATGGGCATCCAAGATCATGGGATCATGGGAGATGTGCTGGAGAACGTGGGGGCATGGCTGGAAGTGCTCTCAACCCACTAAGATCATGGGAGATCATGGGGGGAAAACTACCCACTACCTGGTAGATAATGGGGCCACTATGTTTATGGGTGAACATGGGTGAGATAGTGTCCCACTACTTTCTAAAATGTAGGAATGGAAGTTGTGTCTTGTAAATGCTTGCCTATAAATAGTGGCTGCAGCTCTTAGTTATGTATGCATGTAGAGCACGAGATTAGAGAGATTAGCTTGGTGTAGCATGCAATCTTTGTGCATAGCACACATACGGATTTGTGTAAAGTTTCCTTTGTTTACGAGATCAATAAAGGTTGGGAAAGAATTCCTATAAAGCTTGTTGTGCACTTTGATTATCTTATTCTACTTGTGTATTCCGCTTGTCTTTTAACTTGGGTGAGGGAAACACTTAGTTACTAGGCAAACACGAGTGGGATTGGCGAGGGAAGGCTGAGTCTAGCGAGGGACTAGGCTGCCACACGAGTTTATTCGCGTAGTGAAAAATTACCCTGTGACAATTACCATCTTGAAAATCAAGCAATTTAGTTATTTAAAGAATTATAATTGTTAAGATTTTAATAAGTTACCATGCTTAATTAAAATATTTATCTGAGCTTCTTCAAATATCATCGGAACAATGCTGATCTTGCATATATAAAACAAACCTATCATCAGGACATACCTTAATAACAAAGTGGTCATGTTTGTTAGCACTCCTAGAAGTAGTCGAACCTCCTTTAGTCTGAACCATCTCTCTCGATGTCCTATATCAGCAAATTATTAGCCTTTGCAATACAATTGAGCATCCATATAGTTTAATTAAAAATAATAATTGACAGTAATATAATTTAAAATAAATACAAAAAAAATATCATACATTATCTAGTTTCACAAGTTTTTCTGTTATGACCCTTTCTGTTCAATTTAAAAATAATAATAATTATGAGTGCCCCTTTGTAGCTTTCATCTCATTATGTAGACAAGTGGATTTCCTTCGACCTTTATTCGTTCGCCATCTAGTTGGGCATTTATATACATTTGGACCACAATGTATAGGCCACAACAGTATATTATGCAAGGGTTGAAAACGATGACTATACGCATTTTTATACAACAAGTTAGAGTAGAAATCATCAACAAATTGCACATAGTCCACATTTTGTAAAGTGTAATATGCAATTAAGTGTGAACATAGTCGATAATACAATTGTCATTTGCTATAAATACAAGTTGTTTCATTGATGTTAATTGTTTTCCACATTTATCGTGTAACGCCAGTTATTGGAGGTATCTTAGACTGAAATATCTCGCCTCTAAGTTCAAATTGAAGTTGTCCCATCAGCAAGTATTTTAGCTATGACATTTGAAGGTTACAATACATCACGACTAAAAAGCTCTTCAACATTTTCTTTGCACTCCATAAAATATTTATTACAACTAAAACAAATTGTTTACATTAACCAATATAGGCAAGTCATAGATAGTTTTTTAAACATCATTAAAAATCTTTAACAAATTTGTTACTATATTGTCATAACAATGACCACCATAATTATATGACAATGCCTATTTTTCTTTAGATTCAACTTCTAGCCATACTTTAATCATATCATCAATCTACACCAAATCCTAACATAAAATGTCAAACTCCTCTTTAGGAGGATTTGTACACATCATATGCAACATATTTTTCAAGGTAATATTTTTTTACTTAGTGTTTAAGTTACTCACAAAGTGTTGTGAACAATTTCAATGTTATCCAATAGGCTCTTGAAAAATTTATGCCATAGAATTCTTAATCACCACATGTTTATCTGATATAATAAACAACTCGGTGTGACCACCAACCACATATCAATGAAGCAAATCTAAAAACCAACTCCAATTATTATTCATCTCTTTTTTGACAATAGTAAAACACAATGGATAAGCTCTATTATTCGCATCATAAGCAACTACAACCAATAACTTCACCTTGTACTGACTATAAAGGTGAGTATCGTCAATACTAATTAGAGGATGACAATATTGAAACACATTAAATAAAGCATTAAATGCCCAAAATGCTCTCCCAAATGTTGCCTTATCGCCATCAACTATTTTATGATCCCTAATGACAATTGTTCCTAGATTTGAATCTCTGATGGCTAATAGCATTCTAGGTAGGTTTTAAAATGACTATTTGTGTGTACCAAATAATCGCTTTAATATTTTCTGTTTATCCATCCACGTCTTTCAATTGGAGATTTCATACTCATAATTTCTTTGCACAATACCTTGAATCATTGTAACACTCATACTTAAATCCCTTCACAATTTTCATAACTTAATTTTTGGTTTCCCTCAAAATCACCATTTTCTTTTAAAAAATGAAAAGCAACAAAAAATGAAAAAAAAATATTGGCAAATTGGAAAGAGCAGACTAAGGAGGGTTTCAAATGTTTGGGGGTACCAAGCTGGAATTTTAGACAAGATTGGGAACCTAATTATATCCAAGTTCAAAAAATAATACAGATATAAGGTCAAATCAAATGATTATTGGATAAATTTGAAAAAAGAATTAAGTTTAAGGATTTAATGAGACGTTAAATTGACCAATTTGATTTAATCATGAGCCTAATTAAAAGTTTAATTAAAATTTAAAAATTAATTTAGGTCAAATTAAAAGAAATAATTAAGTGCAAGGACTTAATTAAATTTTTAATGGGTCAAAGTAATTTTATTAGGGACTTAATTGGTGAAAACTTAAGTCTAGAAGCTTAATTTGGACTTAATTGAAAAAATTGAAATTTTAGAGGCCATATTATTGTTTTTAAGCTTAATTGTTTGAAATTAGGGACATAATTACAAGAAAATAAAAGTTTGTTAGTCAATCAAGGGTTAAATTGAAGAAATTCAATATCAAAGACCTTTATGTAAAAAGAACACGAATTTAGGGTCCAAACTCAATTGAAAACAGGGGTGAAATTGAAAAAATTAGAAGTTTGAAGGTTAATTAAGGGTAAAATCATAAATTTCAAAACCAAGGATCAAGTTGAAAGAGGCACGCGCATTCAAGAATTGAAATTGACTAAAATCAGGGGTAAAATTGAAGAATTTAAAAATTTAAAGGATAATTGAGGATGAAATTGAAAACATTCGGGACCAAGGACCATTTTACAAAAGGCACCAAATATTGAGGGTAAAAATCGACATGACCAGGGACTTAATCGAAAGAAAATCAAGAGAAATCAATCCAAATTGAGAGAATTCAACAAAATTAGAAGAACAATAACCATTTTAAAGAAAGAACAAAATAATGCTATTTTGGCACCATTATTCGCTTTCTTCTTCATTTTTCTAGCAAAAAGGTTGGTTAGAGCCCTACTTTACAGAGCTATTTAATACATATTTTCTCTACCAAATAGGACAAAAAATGCATCCTCTTTACCACTTGACATTGTACTTCAAGACCAACCCAATAATCACCAGTTTGTCACTCCTGAAACCGCTGCCATACTAGTCCAAAGTCACAGACCCAACTAGTTGTTATGAACATGGTTTGGAGGTACAATTTGTTGGGTTTTTAACAATGGCTATGATTAATCTCATAGGGTTGAACAATCGAGATTTGGTTTCAAATGGGAGCCAATAAACCTCCCTCATCTCCTACAAATAGGAGATCCTTTCTTTGGCAAAAAAGATAGGAAAAATGAGAGAATTTCCAGCTCTTTCCTAGAAAACCAAAAACCACTATTTCTAGACCAACACTTTTTCCCCCTATTTCCAAACCACCAAAAAACCCAACCCGAGAACAAAGAAACATAGCCTTTTTTCTTCCATAAGATGATAAACCGCAATCTTTAGTCTCCCAACAACAGTTCCTCCAAGTGAACTAGAAACCATCCAACCAATATCACAACAAGCTACATTTTGAGTAACAATCTTCTCTCTACAACCGGCAGTGTTTTTCCTTTCAGGAACATCATCTTCTCTGTGTCATGACCAACAACAGCCCAACACCTCTACAACTTCAGCTCCTACTCCCGTAAAGAACACAACGCCAACGCCTCCCCCCTTAGTCGTACCATTACCCACGTTGCCAACAAGAATGTTAGACCACCAATTCCAAAGGTGCCTCATCCTGCACTCCTTCTTCTCCATTTCGATCGTGGATAACAACAATAACAAAGGTGGTTCTCCTCACATACCAACCATGAATCACTCTAGTATCCATTAACATCTCCACTACTTTAAGGTAGACTAGCAACGGCTGCAAAACAATGCTCTCAAGCCAGGTAATCTTCCTCCTTCTACACTTTGCCTTTTTATTGCATGGAAAATATGAATAAATTCATGTCCTACAGCTGCTAGCTTTTTCCAATAAAGGGTAAGATGGACTGGACCCTCAGCTTCGCCTACATGGCTAGGCTGGGTCCAACCCAACCTTATATATATAAAAATAATAATTGGGTCTTCAATCGACCCAACAAAATGGCTTAGCTTGGGCTTTAGGCCCAACCCCTAGGCTAAGGATGTATTTGACAAATAAACCTTGTGTGTTTGACATTGTGTTTTTGTGGTTGTGGTTTAAAAAAAACAGTTTAATAAAAAGTACCTTTTTGTGAGGTTTATTTTTAAAAAAGTCGGTGTTTGGTTAAAATTGTGGTTGAAAAAAAACAGTTTCTTGTGTTTGGTTAAAACTGTGGTTGAAAAAAAATAATTTCTAATGTTTGGTTAATATGCTTTGTGTTTTAGGTTTGATTTTAGAATTACTTAAAAGGACATATATATATATATATATATATATATATATATATATATATATATATATCCAAAACATAGGTGTTTTGTCATTATGATTACATAACGAAATGAAAAATCATTATACATTAATGTATTCCTTCATTGTTCCATCAAACTATTTATAATTCCATCGCGTACAAAATCCATACGTGAAGGCCTCTATGATCCTTGAACGGCCGAGCGAGGAACAATATCAGGTAAAAAGTCATCTGAAATTAAATTGGGATTGAGATCATACTCAGAAAAAACCGCATCATCTTGCGATCTCCTTCTAATATAGTTATATAGTGCCATTGATGCAACTACAATCTCAACTTGTGTTTTGTATGGATAAGTAGGCATGTTTTGCAAAATTCTCCACCTCTGTTTCCATACCCCAAAAGAACGTTCGATCACTTTACATAGTGATGAGTGTAAACGATTAAACACTTCTTTCCGACCACTTGATTGTCCACGACGCCTAAATTCTTGGAAATGATACCTCTTGCCTTTGTAGGGACCAAATACCCATACTCATTTGGATATCCACCATCAACCAAATAGTATTTTCCTATAAAATAATAACAACATGGTAATTTTTAACAAAACTAAAAAAACAAAATATATTCCTTCAATTACCAAACCTTCAATTTATTCAAAATCACAACCTTCTTGAGGTTTTGGAAATTTTATACTGCTATTGTCAATAGCCTCAAGAAAAATACGTGTATCGTGTGCACTGCCTTCCCATCTTGCCCACACAAACTTAAATTGCATGTCGAAACTACAAGCGGCCATGACATTTTGTGCTGGTACACCTTTTCTTCCAATAAATGGAATTTGATTTTCAGATGATATACAAGCACGAATATGTGTGTCATCAATTGCACCAACACAATTCTACATGCCATAAAAATATTAAGTAATCATAAACATTTATAAAATATTTCATACTCATTTAAACAACTTAATTAAACAAAAATTAATCTTACCTTGAAATGTGGCATAAATCTTGGATTCTTAGCAATTTCTCTTGGTGTGCTCGTAAATTCTGGATCTACTGGTTTTATGACTTCCATAGTAAACAAACATAATGATTTAAGCACTTCTTTAAAACATCTACTAACAATTTCACCTGGACGCTAAAATCTTTCCTGCACTTATCTATTTGACGCCCTAACTGCTATTGTAAATAGAAACATTGCCACCTTTTTAATAACGCTCATTCTTCTTGAAGGTTTTAAGCCATGGTGTGTTTCTAATTTATTGCACAGACTCAACAAAGTGGTTGCGTCCATCCTGAAGATGTTAACACTTCGTTTCCAATGACCTCTTAAAACCTCAGTCAACCAACGCATCCCTGTGTTGTACGAAACCATACACGGTTCTTTATACATATAATTAATATAATACATGTTTATAGCTCCAGCCGTGCATATAATTAATTTTTTTATATCAAACTGCCTCCTTAAAATAAATTCATCGCCACCATCATCATCATCATCATTACTGTTGTCGGCGTCGTTTCCATCACCGTCATCTCCGACACCAATAATTGAGGCACCATTACCTTCACAACTAGGATAATTAATGTGGTCTACAATGCGGTTCATTACATTATCATAATTGCCATCAAAATCCCCATTAAATATGTCATTAAACCATGGATCATCCATAACTTCAATTACATGTAAACAAAAAAAAAATGTTAATAAAAGTATTTAAATAATTAAATATCATTCAATAAAAAAAACTATCAAAGAGTTGGTGCGACATAATTTTTTCCATACCTGTAAAGCCAACAAAAATAAAGTGTTCCACTTGCTTGTATAAAATGCAATTGAGATTTGAAAGGTTTGTTATGAAGAAAGATAGTTCATTAAAAGTTATTATACAAACATTCCTCTTTATATAGAAAAATTCAATGCTATTTACGTCTCTTTTACAAGTTTTCAGCTTTTAACATAAGTACATTATCACATGTATAGACTGTAAAAGTGTTAATTTTACAGCTCATACATGGACAACATTTTGACATGTATTCTTTCATTTGTATTGTTCTCATTCTATTATTCAAGATTCCTTGGCCTACTATTTTTATTTACTTTTCACCTGACAATTTTAGCAATTCATAAATTGTGAAACTCATGTGAATGAACTGCAACATGTACCGAATTCATCTAAGGCAAAACAACAGTAACTAAACTACAATTCACACCTCATAGTATTCACACCTCACAAAAAAAAAACACAATTTACACCAACAATAATTCACACCTCACAAAATAAACACAATTTACGTAGAATTCACACATCATTTTATCATCAGACCTTACAGTAAACATTCATTCACAGGAGTAAATGCAAATGTGGTTTTATTTTCTAGCCAAAACAACACCTCACATGTACATAATAGCTGCACATGGTATATTACAATAAAACAAGCATTATACAACAATGAATACAGCTGAGGAAAAAACAAGGTTACAGCAGGTAGTCCCATCAATCCTTACGGCAGAAAAGAAAACAAACCAATATTCATGCCTCACAAGCACACAATAGCTGCACATGTTATATTACAATAAAACAAGCATTATACAACAATGAAAACAGCTGAGGAAAAACAAGGTTGCAGTAGGTAGTCCCATCAATCCTCACGACAGAAAAGAAAACAAACTGATATTCACACCTCACAAGCATACAGTAGCTGCACATGGTATATTACAATAAAACAAACATTATACAACAATGAACACAACTAAGGAAAAATAAGGTTGCAGCAGGTAGTCCCATCAATCCTCACGGCAGAAAAGAAAACAAACCAATATTCACACCTCACAAGCACACAGTAGCTGCACATGGTATATTACAATAAAACAAGCATTATACAACAATAAACATAGATGAGGAAAAACAAGGTTGCAGCAGGTAGTCCCATTAATCCTCACGGCAGAATAGAAAACAAACCAATATTCACACCTCACAAGCACACAGTAGCTGCACATGGTATATTACAATAAAACAAGCATTATACAACAATGAACATATATAAGGAAAAACAAGGCTGTAGCAGGTAGTCCCATCAATCCTCACGGCAGAAAAGAAAACAAACCGATATTCACACCTCACAAGCACACAGTAACTGCATATGGTATATTACAATAAAACAAACATTATACAACAATGAACACAACTAAGGAAAAATAAGGCTGCAGCAGGTAGTCCCATCAATCCTTCAGGGAACAACAACCAAGCATTATAACAGCAACACTCAAGATTCAAGACCTTCAGGGAACAACACAGTGAAGGTAAATTAACAACCAATTCCATCTAAGGGTCAACCATTTAACATTAATAAATACTGAACTTACAGTTTAATTCGTAGATAAAATACAACATTAAAAACCAACAATTTCTCATACAAGTATCTTAACTCCTGAAAAGCAGTTTAATATAAATACAATAGTAAACAAATTACCGCAAATGGAAATGCCCATATGTCTCAACACAAAATGTGGAATAATACAATGACTCGGAAAAACTTCGGCAAATGGAAACTACTCTTTTTAAAACCGGCATCCCATTATTCTGCAATAATAAAATAAACATGAATAAATACAGTAAGCAAGTGAACATAGTTAATTGATTTACAGTTAAGGAAAAAAAAATACCATGTCAATTAAGCACGTTTAGTGTATGCATACATTCGTTGCAACCATCTCAACTTCTGCTGCTTATCACCCATACTGGCCCACATTTCTCTTTTCCTTCTTAAACTCAGATATTCCGTAGCAAAGTCGTGAAACTCATCTTCAATTGAAACTCCAGGAATTGAGTGCAGCTCAGCCATCACCTCGCAAATACTACAGCCTTCGCGATCCATATGCACAGATATGGAATCACTTTTATTCGACATCCTCTCAAGTAGTTGATTGCACCTTGACAGCAGCTGAACACCAATTCCATACATTTTCTTCTTTCTACCTCGCACCTCATAAGGATCTCGTGCTTTTTTTTTGCCACCGCTTTTTGTGTTGCTACTGCTAAACATATTTATTCCTTTAACCATTCAAGCCATATCAGTTTGGAAATCTGGAATCACATCTTCCTTTGAATCACCGCTTCCTTCTTCCAAACCAGCACAATCAATGTTGGCATTGCTTGTGCCAGGATCGACATCACTGCTAGCAGGTACTCTTGATGAAGGAGCTCATGCAAACTCCAGTTGCGACAATGTTGGAATACATTCTGTCAAATTTATTCTTCAAAGACGGTTCAATACTAACATGTCTAAATTTTTTGGCTCCTCTAATTTCCTGCATATAAATAAAATCAAGTAATGAAGGATCAACAATAAAAAATTTTGGTGTTGGAATTTGACAACAATAAAAAAAATTGTTAGGATGACGAGGAATTTACCTGAATTTTTTGTTTCCATCACTCGTCACTAGCTGAAATTGTTCCTAATTCACTATTCCAGCCAACACCAATTTCAGAAACCAACTTATTCCATATCCTCCACTCATTTTTGCATCCATCCCATTTGTTTTTCAATTGTGTTTTAGTGAATGCATGGCCAGTTTGTTCTTTGAATGATGTTATAAGAAATTTCCACCCCGTTTTATTGAAATGAGTATTAGATCTCATTCCTATATCAATAGCTTTAATGCATATATCACAAAATATATGCAACATTTCCTTTGTCCAAGTAACCTTATCGAAAGATTCAAGACCTTCATAATATCTTTTAACACATTTAACAAAAGTTTAAAATCAATCAATGATATCAATTACATTGTGGCACATATATAACTGTGGACTTAACCAATACAAAAACAATCAATGTTCTGCGTTTACAAAAGCTATGTGGTTAGCAACAAACATTGACCATGCATTTAATTTGAATGAGAATGTTCCTGTTACTTCCAAGTAAACTAGAAGGACTTGCAATTTGTAATGAAAACTAATTGAAACTCATTAATTTTCAACTGTTCAGAAAACTTAGTTTCAGCCATGATATTATTTCAATTATCAAGCAAAACGTCATTGTCATCATAGCTGTTTGGATGCTCAGAAAACAGAGGAAAAAAAAAACAAAAAGTCAAGAATTTATTTCTAGATTCAAAGTAACACAGCTTTCTTTCGCAACATGCAAACACACAAATACAAAATCGAAGTTCTGATTTCCTTCAAAAGTAGAAATCAAA
>Ga0325402_1006854_pt1 | contig 10803 bp, 6 predicted proteins | sample PopdelMetagenome_22_FD_207212 | JGI IMG/M metagenome (GOLD analysis project Ga0325402, IMG submission 207212) | Populus deltoides microbial communities from Bellville, Georgia, United States - Xylem-PdKOR-R3 | ecosystem: Host-associated > Plants > Phyllosphere > Stem > Wood/Secondary xylem...
AATGTCAGATGTCCATCAGAGCGTATAAAATTGCCATCTACTAGTGGCAAAGAATGCGCTGCCATATTATAGTGAAATATCTTAAGCTTAGATACGAGGCTCGTAGATTCAAGTCTCTTAGGGTAGCTTGTAAATTCCAACTGTTGTGGGCCTTCTTGTGATGAGCAAAAGAAGAATTTGAAAAGAAGAAAAAAGCCCAAAATATCGGCGGTTTTGACTGAAAGAGAGAGGATATTCTAAAGAATGAAGGATTGTGATGGACGAGTTACAGTACAGGGAAAAACGTCAGGACAATATTGATCGACTGCTACGAACACTGATCACATATTTCAACGGCAAAGCATAAGAAATTTTTATCAGAGCTTTGCCGACCACAGCTTAATCATCGGAGTAGTTCTCAGATTGTGAAAGCCAAAAGCACTACTTGAGCACAAATTATCACTTAACATGCTCCGAGACAGGTCCATTGTATCCCATGCAACAAGTAAATTGCACGAGCAGATCAACATTAGTTTGTTCTTATGATAAACAATCTCATACACCAGAGTTAGCGGGATATTAATATTCTGGGTTTAGCTATGTACATACAATTTCGACTGCTATTATTTACAAACTATTAATAAATTATTCTTTTTTTAACAGAAGGAGAAGCATCTCTTTGCTCATACATACAACCCATCTGAAAAAAATAAGGGGCATAAAAACAGTTTTGAGAATTTGAAGTTACCTCAAGAACTTGCTGCAAAATGATTAAAAATGGTCTCAAGTGTTGACTGGCTGATACTGTATTCTGCTATGCCCAGTTGATTTCTGGAGAAAGAATACCTATTGAGTTTAAACTCACCAAGAAAAGAGAATAAAGAGCATTAATCTAAGATGTAGTGGTGTACTTCACCTATTTTGTTCGATGTGTCCAAAAACATCCGCAAGCGATAGGTCCTTATTATATGGCAACTGCAATAAAAATTGAGCCGGTCAGTACCTGCAGAGGCCATTCTGGACTGCTGGAAGAGAAATGGATGCAACTCACACACATGAGAGCTTGCCCGTGGGCATGCACGCACAAGAAACACACCCCTCACCCTCATGCTAAGAAAGGAATGCATCCTCATTTACATAAATTGCTTAGGTATATTAGTAGTTGGTATATTGCGAGACCTATACTACTTAGGAATGCCCAAAATCTGTAGTTAAACACCCAAGCATTTTTAATGTTTCAAACTAAAATGCTTGCTATCTTAACTTGTTTTTTCTATCACCATTCTTTCTCTAACACTGATGTGAAACTGATTGAGTTGCAAGTGAAACAGATTAATTGAAATGAATTCTTTGCAACATAAATCAATCAATTGCTATCATCAAACTGATATAAAGCAAATTACAAGGGCTCACAAAATAATTCAAAAGATTTTCTTTTCAAATTTATGATTCATTCACCAGGAACCTAACAATCCTGATTCTTATTTGGGTTTCATAAAGCCTAAAATGGGATTGAAAGAATAAGTAGAAGGCTCCTGATAATCAAAATCAGAGCTTATGGCTTTTATTTTATTTTTTTCCACTTTAGTGTTTCAGGCTACATGGGAAAGAATAAGATTGGAAGAATGAAGTGTACAGCTCCTGCTTAACAGAACCTCCATGCATCCTTATATCATCCTTCTGGTTTCAAGAGCCTAGGGCTTTTATTTATTTATTCTGGCTTGATTGATTCATGCTTGCACCTACATTCTTTAATAGTAGCACCTAATTTCTCCTTCCATTGGTATTTTAATTCTGACCACTTGGAATTTGATATATTAACATGGAAGTGGGTTTTACAAGGTTCAAGTACCCGGACTTCTACCATGAAATAACAATAGCAGTGTCAGGTCCTTTTCGCAATGGGAAAACATGCAACTGCACTCCACCACTGATTAACTAAAGGAATGAAATTCCGTATATTTCATTTTATTCCCGAAGAAATTAATATTACTGAAACAGAAATGAACTGGAATGGAAAAACAAAACCAGGACAAGAATTCCCAGTTTTATTCAATTTCCAGTCATCTAGAAGCACGTCAATAGTGAGTGAGCTGTGGATTAGTGAAATTATACCATTTCAAACATCAAAGGTGAAAAACTCCATGAACAAACTCAATAAGAAGACGAAATCATTATGAAGTTTACCTGATATTTAACACTCAAACCATTGCACCCTTGAAATGCTGCCCCAGGAAAGGATGACAGGATAAATGAATCAATAGCAGAAAACTTCTCTATAGCTAACCACCACTCTGAAAATATTGGCAAAGGTATCCCACCTACAGAAACTCAAAAGCAAATCATAATACTTAGAATTGGAGAAAACAATGGCTACGATAAGTATGAAGCACCAAGCCACTAGCCACACAGAAATCAATAAATTAACTCAAAAAAGTACAGACTTTTGTAGATTTCCCAAAGTGTTTTTTCTTTGAAAACTATATTATCAAGATTATAGATAAAGTTTACTTATGCGTTGTTAACAAGAAAAATATATGGTGACAACTCATAACCGTCATACTAGAAGAATGTTTATGTGTAAGATGGAACAAAACATAATGTGCTAAACGCATAAATGGATTAGAATATATGGTGGTATGTGAAACTCATAATTACAGAGGAAGAACAGGATGGACTGACAATCAATATGTTCATGGATTATTACCATCTCGAACCAACTGCTCCGATAACTGTTCACCAAAGACCCCATCAGAAATGGGTGTTGAAGATACAAGTGCCTTCACTCTTTCTTCATTTCCAAGCCAGCGTCCAATCAAAATAATCATTTCTTGAGACAAGCTGATCTCCATCACTGATGCATTTTCAGATGTGATGGAGTCAATTCTCCCAATGCAAACTTCAATATCATCAAGTAAACTTCTTGGATGTGAAGGAATGTCGAAAAGTCTGCTTTGAATGGTTTGGCAAAGGTTTTCCAAATCTACAGAGCTGACTTCGGTAGGCTTAACCTGAGGGCACAGATGGAGAATTTAAAAATTAGATCCAGTCTCTAGAAGGATTGTAAATGTAAGTTCCTGAATCTTTATTCATTCAAATTAACACCCTCAAAATAAAGATCATTAATCTTTGAGTCATGAAATACCTCTAGTTCAAGGTGATTTCCAAATCGTGTTTTCAAATGCTGAGGACTTCCAATGCATCTTAATCGGCCTCCAACCTTCAAAATTAGAACAGGAGAAAAACAAGTCCTGTCAATGGTCATTACCAGGTTTTTGAAGCTTGTGAAGCACTGAGTGAATTGGTACCATTATTCCTATTCGGGTGCACAGTGCTTGAGCTTCATTCATGCTGTGGGTAGTAAGAATTACTGCTGTCTTCCCTTGTCTGGTTGACAAACGAGATATGACTTCCCACATGAATCGTTTAGCAATAGGATCCATGCCTAAAATCAGTAATAATTAGTATCTGACACTCATTTGAGCTAAAGAAGAACAATAATGTTGAGTTATCGATGAATCAAAGATAATTTCCTACTGAGAACAACATTATTTCCCCAAGGCTGGTTCTAGAGGACACTTTGAAAACAATGAAAAAAGAAGATAAATTCTAGATATAGTGCAAATATGAGTGCAAGATGAAAAATCTCAGTTTCCACCAAGAGAACTCTTTGAATTTTAAAAAATGGCTTGAATATTGCACGGAAAGGCAATTCAGAAAAGGTTTCGGGGTCAAAATATGTAAGCTACATTTTCTTAGAATGGAGCCAGTGCAACACATCTGCTGGTCTCGATATCAGATTTAAATATGTTTTGTTTTCTGTCAGAGCTCCTATAAACATTGCAAAATTGCACATGAAGAAAATGCTTCCAGATAATAGAAAGTAAGATTAGCCATTGCATTAGTATAAAATTGATGAAAGCTCTGTAATATCACTATTAACACAACAACTCAAGTCTTGAAACAAAAGAAAAATCACAAAATTGATCCAGATACCAGAATACCAAATGCACATAACATATGGTGCACATTGAATTCAACTACAGTTTGCACTGGTTAGATATGAAAACATCGATGAAATCTAAAACTGGGATAGAGGTGGGGGTTTAAGAAAGAAAATTACACTGCTAATTCAAAGCTTCATTCTCTACTTAGCAGAAGTGAATATATATGGATGGTGAAGTGTAAACGAAAGGTCAGCTATCTAAAGCAAGTGATGATTACAATGATTTCTGTATCATTATTTTTCAAGAATGTATTAATGGGAAAAAAACCAGCACCCCCTCCCCCGGGTGGAAATTTTCAATGCAAGGGATTGGTGCGCTTACCTGTCGATGGCTCATCAAGAATTACAATAGGTGGATCTCCAATCATTGCAATTGCAACAGACAATTTGCGTTTGTTTCCCCCACTAAGAGTGAAAGATGGTTTGTTGGCATGCTTCAGCAAGTCAAACTCCAACAACTTTTCCATTACAACCTGCCCACAGGATTAAATGACTTGCAATGTCAGTTGGTGAGATTTTTTTCATGTAACTTTTTTGTATGTACAGACTTTCGCTTTATACAGTAGTAAACTAGACATGAATCCTTGCAAATCAAGTTGGAGCACTTATTCACCCTGTAAACTCTAGTTATAGCATTTGGAAATCATGAATAAACCACCAGCTTAGGTTTACAGTACTCTTAAACTTGGAGTAATATACATACATCGTCTATTCTGTAATCTGCAACTCCTTTTATTCTTGCATAAAGCTCGAGATGCTCTCGGACAGTTAAAAATTCCAATAGAGCATCAAATTGGGGACAATACCCAATCTGCAAATGATTGGTACAACATTGGCAAGTTAGAAAAATCTCAACCATATATCATCCAACAAGAATCTAACTTCTATCAAGAAAAGGAATAGAAACAGAGAAGTTGAGGCATACATGCCGACGGGCAGCCTTGGGATCTGAACGTGTGTCTTTACCAAAAATAAAAGCACTTCCATCAGTTGGAGATTCCTCTCCTGCAACAATTTGAAAAGGAAAAAAATTAATGAAGCATCAATTTAATGATTCTGTAAGAAAGGAGCCTCGTTGAATAAATTAAAGAAACACATTTACAACTAGTCACAGATATCTATCAAAGACATCAGATTATTTTACATGAAGAATAATGGAATATACCAGTTAACATTGACAATGTAGTCGTCTTCCCAGCTCCATTCGTTCCTAAAAAGCCAAAACATTCTCCTGCTTGAACTGAGAAAGTCAAAGAACGCACAGCAACTTTTGTACGATGTTTTTCTCCAGGATATACCTAAAACAGGGAAGAGAAATTGCTATAATACAGTAGTAGATTGTTGCAGTATCAGTATACATGAAACAACTGTTATAGAAAACAAATAGGAAATACCTTCCTAAGGTTACGCAAGTAGATGATAGCATTGTCAATGGAACCTGCAAGTACCCTATTTCTTTCTGTTTGCACATCTATGTCTTCATCAAAGTTGAGATCAACAGTTTCCGATGGAGATTTTAGAAGTGGTTCTAAATCATGAGTATCATGCTGGAGATTCATGATGCTCCTCCAATACTGCTTAATTCCTACTGGAGTCAATTTGTGAAAAGGCAACAGTTCCCACCCAAGTGTGAGAAGAAAGTAACCGATGCTCTGTCACAAGTGAGAGAACTGAATCAGCCCTAGTTCAACAGGAATGTAGGTGTGGATAATAATTATTTTTTTCATTCCCCTTCAATGTCACAAGCTGAGCTTCTCATTATTAGAGAAAAAAGGTTTTTAATGAGCACATCTCACTACCACCAAAAACTTGCCAGGATGTAACTTTAAAGTTAAAAACATTATAGCAGAAGAGGGGGTATTAAAAAGTTAACCTCAAAGCCGAGATAACAAAGGGAAGCACCAGTTACATTCCAGTCAAAAACTGTATTACTAGATTTATCTTTCATCCCTTGTCTTAGAAGAGCCAGTGAAGCGAGTCCATCAGCAAAGCAAAATCCTGGTGATAATCTGAAGAAGTTCTGATAAAGCATATAAAAATGTCAGGGAAATGACTTTCAGCTATGCAGCACTTGCAGAAGAATTCTCTAATTTTATGCAATGCACTATGTTTTTCCAGTTTCGTGGTGAGACGGGTGGAACTGCAAAGTTTTCAAAAATCTCTCTTTTCTGATGCAACTATTGCAGGATGGATAGGTTTATGCTCAAGGATGTGAAGGATGAAGAGTTCCACATCCTATTCATTTACTCAAACCATCCTGTCTCCCTCAACACCAAAATAACATGAGATAAATAAAGTCCTAAAAGGCTTAAAGCAGAACATTGTGATAGCTTAAATGAAGTTTGGATATGCTTGATTCTTATAGTTCAAGTTTATGAATGGAACAAAACCCTTTATGCCTCTTGTAATGCCCGCTTAGATGTCTTGACATTTGATTGGTTTGAGAAATGCCATGTATGGTCAATACAAAAGCATCTGACTCTGGAGAAAGGAATCAACCTTAAGCAAATTATTTGCACTTGCTGTCGTTTGTATAAGGCCCATGATAAATGAGATAACCATGAGAATCAACCCAGTGAAAAAGTGGACCAACAGAACCACATTCTGCATGTACAGTAAAAACATCAACATTCACTGTGGAGCAAAATTAATGGCATGGAAGTCAGGAAAACTGAATCAGAAAGTGACAGACCACTACCTGAGCCATAGAGTGTTCAGAAAAGCAGAAGGTGAGGCAATATGTTGAAGACGCAATTGCTAGTCCATACTCTAAGAACATGAGGAACGTTGGCAAGAAGCAATCCTTTCCAATAAACTGATCCAGACCTACAGACCCAAATTAATATTGTCAGCAAGTAATATTGACCATAATATATGACTGTAAAAAAAAGTGAAAATTTGAGGCAGTCATGGCTGGATGGTGTTTCATCCAGAGCCAATTCAGTAACAAACATAACCAAAGAAACTTTTCTCCTAGTTTGCCATAGTTATGCAGAAAAGTATTCACAAGGGTTATAAACAACAGCATTCAATTTTCAGTACTGTCTAATTCCCACAACTATGTGGAAACTGGAATTTGAATGGAAGTATGCCTGTAGGTAAAAAAGATTCCCAATTAGATATTTTATCCACAATGCTTAAGAAATGGTCATCACTCAGCATGGGTGGAACCTAGAAAAGAATGGGTAGAAACAAGAAAATAAGTAACAAAATATGGTAATAGCATGCTCCCGCAAAATCCCTTTAAACTCATTCAAGAATTCTTTAAAAATAGAATATCAAATATATACATCCATTGCCATGTCCATATGAACACCCAGCAAAATGCCTAACGTCGAATGCATCAATCAATATGCTAACCAATAGTACTTATAGAAGTGAGAGACCCTATTTTAGCAAGAGATTTTCAGATCAAAAAATAGACTCCTGAAATTAGTTGAAAAATAAAGAAAATGCAATTGCACTCTCTAGATTGGTAACTCGCAGCGTATAGCGTGGATAGAAGCTAGGGTTCTCAAGCTCATTACAGACCTATGCTGTAGAGAAATTTAAGAAAACTCTCTAGTGTTTTATTAAAAGTTTGAATAATAATATTCATCCGAAAATAAACTACACATCCTTATTTATACTAGTCCTTGAATCCTTTATAGGAAAGGGTTCCTAATGAAAACTTACCTAGCTAATAGAATACATCTAACATTAGAATTTCTAAATAGTAAAATACTAATTAAATTAAAAGTCTTAGGATAAATAGAAAAACAAATTCAAATACAGTAAGGTAAGGTAAATAAATACAATCTCACACAATAACTTTTGAGCCTTATTTGAAGGTCTCTCAATCTCTGATCATCATGAAGTTCTAACCCAATACGAAACAGGGCCTTCAGAATCTTTTGTCAAAATTTCAGCTTTATCCAACAGTAGGATTATAAGTTATGCTCAATTTACCAAACTGCGTTTTGGATTCTTCTCAAACCTCTCAAAACCTAAAAATCTTAAAACATTTATGAAATAATGCAATAAACTTTTTTATGCCAAGAATACGGAAGAAATTTCCCCACGTCAGCCCCCTCTATTTCTGAAAAACTTGTCCTCGAGTTATTTGTCAAAAATTAAACTTTTCCACTCCAAATGAACAAATATTTTGAATATAGTATTGAAGCCAACATATTCACAAAGTAGCATGTCCATGACCGGTGAGCTTTAAATTTTAATTTTTGATATGAGCATGCTAAAGAAAACTCCAAGTTTAATGTTATAATTTTTCGTTCCTATGAAGTCCACTTGGAGTTCCTTCACACATTCTTTTTCTTCAAACTTGACCTCATCATCATCTATAACTTTCAATACTCCAACCTTTGTATCTAAGAAAAATACAAGATAATCTTTCATAATATTTTTAAGAGAACTGTCAAAAAATTTCATGTCCTCCGTGTCCTTATTTGCAAGATCTTCATCCATGACTGAAAGATCATCATCTACCACTAGCTTCTCCAACTTAAGGTCAAAAGACTGAAATTGTTTGCCAACACCCTCTTTGATCACGTTATCTTCAACATGATTAGATAACTTTGAAATTTTGCTTTCACTGAACTCCTTCACGTTTTTTCTCCTTGCCTTTTGAGAAGGTTGAACATAAGACAAATAATAAGAAACTATTTGCTTTATCTACCCAATGTAAAATATCTTCATAATCATCTTATATAAACTCCAAATGATCGTCTCAAATTTTGCCAAGATGAAATTAAAGGCATACCAATACGAGTTCTAAAGTCTATAAATTCAAACCACCATTCTAACACCATAATAAAATTGTGTACAAGTCCTACTTTTTTATGATAAGTAACCTTGTTGAAATAAAAGTAAGATTCCAACTCTGCTAACCACTTAATAAATCTTTTCTTCAGAAATCTCCCATCATAGAATGGAATCTCATCAAATTTAGGAATGGGTCTGGGGTTTGGCCTACCTTGAGATAAGTCTCCAGACAAGTTTCTCTTCTCTTCACGATCCTTGTCTACATTACCCATTAGCTGAGCTAGATATGCTATGGTTTGCTCCAAACAATCAAACCTTTGTTCCCGCACAACACCCCTAAGGGCCTCCACTCCCACATCGCAAAACGGGTTGCTATTGTCTTCGTCTATCAAAGAGGTCACCTACTCTAATATCAATTTGTGCGGCGTATAGCGTTGACGAAAGCTAGGGTTCTCATGTCCTAAAGTTCAAACCTAAGTTGTATAGGAATATAGAGAACTCTCTAGTGTTTCATTAAAAGCCCGAATAATAATCTTCATATGAAAATAAACTAGATATCCTTTTTTATATTAGCCCTAAAATCTTTTATAGAAAATGATTCAAAATTAAAACTTACCTAACTAATATAATCTATCTAGCATTAGGATTCCAAAATAGAAAAATATTAATTAAATTAAAAGTCCTAAACTAAATAGGAAAAAAAATCCAAATACAATAAGGTAAATAAAGACAATCTCGCACAGTAACTCCGGGCCTTATTTGAAGATCTTTCTGATCTCCAATCATCGTGAAATTTTAACCTAATAGGGAAAAGAACCTTAAAAATCTTCTATTAAAATTTCAGCTCGATCCAACGGTCAGATTAAAAGTTATATTTGATTTACCAAACCGCGTCTTGGACTCTTCTCAAACTCCTCAACCTAAAAATCTTAATCAATAATGAAATAATGCTATACACATTATGATGCTAAGAATATGCAAGAAATTTCCCCGCGTCGCACCATGTCCATAAGAAATCGATCTAATACTGACATGCATCCTAGTAAAACACCAAGTTACACAATTTAACATTTCAATATTTGATATTGCCAGCGTACTTACAAAAAGTAACATTAGCATATCATACCATAGCATGAACATATATTGATACATCTAATAAGACAACTTAAGCATCTGAACTACTAGTATGTTGCCAAACATTTTTAGCGGTCTATAACTAGAAATTGAAAAATAAATTTATAGCATTTTGGTTATATGCATAAAGTCAGTAACCAATGTGAATGGCATAAATGTGACCAGGCAAAATTCATAAACCTAAATTAAGTTCCTTAGAAGTATATAGACAGGAATGAGAGCCTGGAAACATACCAAAAATATAGAACAGTAAGAGAGCAAAAGATGAAGGAATTAAGAAGCTAATGAAGTCCCAGATGTATGTAGAAACCCAATATGAAAGTACAGAAACCTGAGAGTAAGGACATTATTATAACGTTAGTTTTTTAAATATATTTCCAGTAAGCAAAATTTCTTGAGCTGACACCTCTAAAATATGAACATACCCCACTAATCAATTGTTGGTGCTTTGCCTTAACTTCACGTTCCTGCATCAAGCTAGATAATATGAAATACTTCCCATGGAAGAAAAATGAAAATAATGCAAATATTTATTTTATTGATATTAGTAACTAGGCATAAAAATAGACTGTCATCAAAATAGATTAGGTGAAGTAGTTTTGATATTGATCAATGCATGAATTTCAAGCAAGAATAAACTCAGCTAGAGATGCAATTATTTTAGTAGCTATCTATAACTGGTAAGAGTTATAATAAGTACAAGGTCATATAAGCCACGAGAAATAATAGTGGTAGTGAAAAGCCAAACAACATATGATGTTCTGAAGCCAAAAGAACCTTGAACTATTTTTAGTTGTTTTAATATGAAAAGCAAAACATATAAGTGAGGTTGGGTGGGCACCACATTTAGAGTTGTATATACGTTATATTGAACCAATAACATCTCTACAGGTTGTTTAATGAATTGTAACTATATTTCAAAAAAA
>Ga0325402_1006856_pt1 | contig 10803 bp, 6 predicted proteins | sample PopdelMetagenome_22_FD_207212 | JGI IMG/M metagenome (GOLD analysis project Ga0325402, IMG submission 207212) | Populus deltoides microbial communities from Bellville, Georgia, United States - Xylem-PdKOR-R3 | ecosystem: Host-associated > Plants > Phyllosphere > Stem > Wood/Secondary xylem...
AACTTTCTTATGGGTGAAGGCCACCTCTTCTATGCTATAAATACACTTATTTCTCAATTAAGGGTTTCATTTTACACCAATAAATACAGTTCCGATTTACATTGTTTCCTATCCACTGTATCTGCCTAGTATGAACTCTCCTGGCTCCCCTATACATTGTCTCCTATCCTCACCTGTCATGATAGATCTTCCTTTTATTTTTGATGAATAGCTTTAGGTTTTAAAAGTCACGTTAGATCTCTCTAAATTGCTTGCTCATTTTTTATAGATTTGGTGTCAGCTCTTAAATATCCATGAACTAACTAGTTAGCATGTACTCGTGTTGAACCTAAGAATACTATCTATAGTGAAAAGGAAGTGAAGATATTATTATGTTGGTATCATTAGCAAGAAATCAGTCTAAAGATGACAGAGTACAATTATCAAAGCTTTAGATATGCTAATAAACCATTATTATATCTTTTTAGTGGTTGGTTTTGATTAAAGCTAATAAAATCATCTAATTGTGTTGGTCTTCCTAGAATTTAGTTGGTCATTTTGCTTTTAATTTACTTCCCTTTTGCTCATTAACTTATGAATATTAAACTTATTAGAAGTAGAGTTCACAACTAATAAAATCACAAATATTACACTTTGGAGATATTCCGAAATGGAAATATTTTAAACTGAACATGATTCCTATTAGTGGCTGTACTCTGAATATTCACTGATTGTAATAATTTGCAAGTATATTTTATCCACAAAAAATAATAAAACTCACCAAAGTTTTAACATATTTGCACTTCTATATATCGCATGGACAAATTCAATATGCTTTTGGACTTTCGATACTTGATGACTAGATTGTTGTTATTGGTCGAGTGGGTTCGTTATTATAGTTTTGTATTAATGGAACATGCTATACCACATGTTTTTCTATACTAATTCTTTTAATTTTGCTGTTTTCCCTTTTTATTCTCTTTTCTTTTAATGAAGCTTGAAGTCTTGAGTGTTGTATTTCTGTTTCCTTCAGGCACGCCTAGCATTTTGCAAATTCATGGTTAAACCTTCAACTTTATTAGTTCTGGATGAACCAACTAATCACTTGGATATACCTTCAAAAGAGATGCTTGAGGTTTGGTCTTTTACATATTTGTTTTGTTTCCATTTCTTTTACATTTTATTTTGCTTTAGACATTATGGTCGATATGTGACTTATTGTGACATCAGGAGGCCATATCAGAATACAATGGTACAGTCATCACAGTTTCTCATGACCGGTATTTCATAAAGCAAATAGTTAATAGAGTAGTGGAAGTTAAAGACGGCAAGTTACTGAATTATGCAGGCGATTACAATGTAAGTCCTCCTTTTGCTTCTCTCTTCTTTCATCTTACAACTATGCATCTTCTGGCATGCTATTCACCTAGAGTGATAGTAGTAAAGTCACAATATTTATTTCTAAGATGGGGGGCCATATATTTTCATGCCTGTTTCATGTAAATTTTTTTATTATGGAACTTGGGTGATCATATTGTGAGGCCACATTTTTCTTGATACATTGAATCACTGCTTGATACATTGAAGATTAAGAAAACAAAGTTTCTTACTAATCCTGCACGTATGGCACAAGTAGAAGTCTGGGTTCATTTTAATCATAAATGTAGGATGTTAATGGTTGGTTGGCTCCAAATTTTTGTGATTCACAGTATTATCTGGAGAAAAATCTGGACGCAAGGGTGAGAGAGCTTGAACGCGAAGCGGAGCTTGAGGGCAAGGCTGCCAAAGTAAAGGCCAAATCCAAGATGTCGAAGGTGAGTTCTGCCACTTGTTTATACCCGTTACAAAGTAAACAATGGTGGTGATTTGAGCCAAAGTTTTGTTGTCTTTTATAACAGGCTGAGAAGGAAGCTCGGAAGAAACAAAAAATGCAGGCCTTTCAGGCTGCCAAACAAAAGTCAAAAGGGTTGAAGAATTCAAAGAGATGGAATTGAGAGCTGCTATACACTATAGATTGATCATAGGAAGTGATGTGGCCTATTTTGTGCCAGGAACTCGACCTTTGTAAATAATAGCAATAGAAATACAGGTCTTGGTTAAAGTGGGATGGGAAATCTTGTGATCCAAGTTTTGCTTCTGGTTTGATCGTGTTATGATCTGTATAGGGCAGGATAGCAGGCAGTGTGTGTTAAACTCCCTAACACAGGCTGCTCCTTTTCAAATAACGTCCTGAAAATTAACTTGGGGTTTGCTGGAGAATATAATTGTTGCCATGGAAAATGAAAAATGTGGTGCGGATGAAACGGAGTCGAGGAAACGCGCGGTCGCATCATGTCAAGGTTCCTCCGAAATTTTGAGAAGAAAAATCGGTGCTGCAATTTCTCTTTTCAAGCTTATCCTGTCATAATGTATGCGTGTATTCAACTCACAATTCGATGGTTTATTTGTAAACGTGGCATTTTCCCTTAAATTGTGGGATTTAAATGAATTAATAAATACTTAACAAAATAAATATTGAGGTTGATTTAAAATATATATATATATATATTTTAAAAATTATTTTTAATATCAACACATTAAAATAATTTAAAAAAATTATAAAAAAATTGATTCTAAAATGAAATTTCAAGAAATTTAAAATACATGGCTGAAAAATTTAAAAATATATAAAAAATTAATTTAATTCTAAAATAAAATTTTAAGAAAGTTCAAAAACATGGTTGTGCTTTAATTGCTAATGCTCTCATACTCGAAGCAAAAAAAAAAATCACAAGAAAAGGAAAAGTCAGATCCATTGAACTTTTAAATTGAAAGGGATTCTCATGCATTCACTACCCGATTGAGTTTAAAATTCTTATGTTCTATGTTTATTCAGGGTTGTTCGAACTCATTTGATAAAGAAAAATCCAAAACCAATGGCTGGATTGTGGCAGAGGAAGCTGCTTTGCTACAATTTGGGAAACCCCTGCATGAGTCAATTCACCATGGCTATTTCTCGTGATGTGTGACAATACTGCTGGATTGAAGAGCAGAGATCCTAGATACAGTTTTTTTTTTTTTGTGCGATTGATTAGTAACAGTGATCTGTATTTTGTTGTTCTCGGTTTCTGTGGTATTGATAATAGTTAATGAGTGGAATCATTTTGTACAGCAAAAGGCTGGGGAAAGTTTGGGTGCTGCGAATGAAGACCAGACATTGCTAGGTACTGTCAAGTTGTTCAAGCTCTTCTAAGCTGGTAACTCTTGGTTACACGTTTGTGTTCACATTGAAGTTGTTATGGTCGGAATTTTCCTCTTGTTTCTCTCCTCTGAGACAGCAAGGGTTTTTAATTTTTTGCAAGTGAAAGGTCCTCTGAACATGGAACAAGTCAGAATTCATGTGAAGTACTTGTCGAGAGACACCCCAGGACAGATAAAGTGAAGAAATAAAGAAATTGAGCAATCAATCAGGCGTCACGACAGTTCAACATGTTAATTCAAGAGAATCTGAAATCTAATGGCTCCGAATTTTATCAATCTGAGTCTTTTTAAAAGCAAAATATTCCAATCCATTTACTAGAAAAGGCTATTCTTTTAATTTTTTTTTCTTGTGGACGCCTCGTTGAGTTTCTCAAACAATCATGAAACGAAAATGGCGTCCGCAAGCAAATGCCAGATTCCATTTTTTAGCCTGGACTCGGAATTCCAAGGGAACCTCTCACAAAGCATTCTCTAGGTTGTTTTTTTGAATGATATCAATGTGTATCAAAAATAAAAATCTGAAAAAACATCATTTTAATTTGAAAAGTAACCTACAATGCAATTCCAAACACGCACCAAAAAACTGCAAGCTTTAATCACCATTCCCTTTTTTTTGAAAGAAAAAAGTTAATATCTTCTATCAAACTAAATAGCTAACTTAAAATATGCAGCAGTTAGTAAATTCTAGGTTCAGTTTGTCTTGAATCATATAGCTATTTATAAACGGGTCAAAACAAAGACTAAACCGTAACATTCGAATAGGCAGTTGATATCAAGTGCAAGTATTACCAAATGTCATGTGAGAGCAGTATCACAGTACATGGCCATAAGGACTGATGTATAAACCATTTGGCTCAGATGAAATTTAGAACGATGCTGATAGCCATCAACAACTTAGACCACTCTCATTCTTGTAAAAGCGAAAAACCCATGAACATTCAGATGACAACCATCCAGATTGAAAAGGAAGGGGATATTGCAGCCCCTATTCGAATTTCTTGATCAATGACAGGTCATTCAACATTTTCTCAATTGCTTCATCATCGTGAGCTCGGCCTTTGGTCTACATAACAAAGACATTTGGTTAAGTAACGTTCAAATCAGATTTATTCATCAATTGCAGTTCATTCAACATTTTCTCAATTGCTTCATCATTGTGAGTCCGGCCTTTCATGTACATTAAAAAATAAATTTGGTTCATAAAGGTTCTTTGAATGAAATCAGATTTATTCATCAATTGCAGTTCATTCAACATTTTCTCAATTGCTTCATCATTGTGAGTCCGGCCTTTCATGTACATTAAAAAATACATTTGGTTCATAAAGGTTCTTTGAATGATGAGAATCGCATCATATAAAAGTGCCTAGTAATACCATGAAAAATGGCTACATTCATTGTCCAATAAAACCCCAACAAAATGGTCAGCATAACATAAGTTCTTGGTTTTATTTTTTATTTTTTTTAAAAAAAGAACTAGAGAGGGAGAAAAGTGCCTGGATTGGTAGCATGCATCAATTTATTTGTTTGTCTCCATTGTTGATTTCATTATCACTGTGTATTGATCTTATGAGAAGTAGTCTTAAATAGAAGGGCCAAACCAAATGTCTGAAAGGACTAACCTTGATAGAAGGTACCATGGCAATAGCTTCCTCGACTGTTTCCGGGCAAAGGTTGCCAAGAACACAAAGCTACAAAATAGATAGTTGCAAGTTATGATATTCTGTATCATGAGTAGAAACATAAATCTCAATTCATCGTGTAACTGTAATTTACCTCAAATTCAGCCAATTGGTATCGGCTAAGAATTCTGGATGCTGGTTAAGTTTTCACAAAGATTCTGCAAGATACTAGAAATTTGAACACAAACTATAAACCAATTACATGCATCATCCTCTAACTAACAAATCACCCCCATCTTTTACTGATGAAAAATAATTGCCATGGTCCTTTGATCAGCCGCTCAATGTAAGTGAGATCCTAGAACTTGAATCCATGGTAACTAAACACGACAGAATAATTAAAAGGAAACCCTCAACATTATCAAATACTCTAGAATTTCTTTAAAGTTCAAGGATACTCTCGAACTTGTCTGACAGCATCAGGATTTTTATAGCGACTAAAGCGTTTCACATACTGCAGTGATTTCTCAAATACTCTGCAATGTAGTGACAAACAATACTTAAGCACATTTGAAAAGATAAAACGTAGATTTGAGGCATGCAAAACCTCGTAAGTTTTCACCCTTGTTTGACAAACCATTAGGGGCAGATTTTTTTCCCCAGCAGGGGCAAACTTCATTGGTATCATTTAATTTTTACAATGAAGTAACCTCCAAAACATTGCATCAAAGACCTCCCAGTTCCTACATTCATGATTTAAACTAAACCTATTTATCAAAGTAATCAACAGACTCATCATAATTGGGGAAAGAGGAAAGATGGGATTAGCAGCTGTGTGACCAAAAGCTTCTCACTGTAATTAAGATGATTTAGACAACCTCAACACGAGAAGAAGAGATTGAAAAATCTATGCTCAATTAGCTTAATCAAACAAAAAAAGAAGAAGAAGAAGAAGAAGACGCTTTGCATGATTTTTGTATCATCTCCCCTCTAGAACCAATTTATGCCATCCAACTAAACAGAAACCAGAAAGCCCGTCTGTGAATATGCTAAACTCAAAACAAGTCAAAAGCTGCTCAACCAATACAACCACATATCACACACACGAACACAAACACACAAGTACGGCAACGCAGACTTGAAAGATGCACAGCACAGTAATTTCAGAACAATATAGCTGTATTACTTACTGGGATACTTGATTCATAGGATCATCAGACATCTGTTGAAGCTGCTCATACTTATGCTCAAGAATTAAAGCAACTTCACAATTCATTAAGCACTTGGCTTTCAAAAAATCTAAAAAGAAAACAAAACCCATCATCAAAAAAATCTGCTAAATCGCACGTAAAACTGATATCAAGACTCAAAGTTAGAGTATTACCATCTCCGATTTTGAGCTCGGCCGCATTCTCTTCCTCTTCTCCTGACATACTGTGGCTCACAAATAAATCAAACAAGGTCAAATTAACAAGAAGAAGAAGAAGAAGAAGAAGAAATTTCTTATTAAAGCTCAATATTTTTCGAACTTCATCAAGAACCCTAATGACAAAACCTAAAGTAGAACTTGATTTCTAAAGTTTCAGACAACAAAAACAGTTTGGTGATGTTAAGGAATCGAACCAGAGTAGATAACTAAACTAGCTTTCAAGGATTACCTTCAATATTTAAGAATTTATTTTTTCTTTTCGTTTCCTTTTTAAGGTTTTTCGTTTGAGATGGGTAGGTTTTTAATTTTTTTATTTGGTTCGATAATGAATTTTTCTTATTACGGCAACGCTTCCAGGTCTCAAAGAAATTGAGCTTACGTTAATTAATTAATGTATTTTTTTAAAATTAGCATTAAATATATTTTTTGAATAATTAAAAAGAACTACTTGCCCTTCGAAAAACACTATATCTCATTTACACTCTACGGTGTAATACAGTTGAAAAAATTAATACTAACTTGTAACTCTTTAAAGTTTTTTTACCTAGCCGGAAAGATGAAATTAATAAGAGATAAATAATTTTTTTAACTAAAATATTTTTAAAAGTAATAATTTTAAAAATAAAATCAATAAATTTTTTTTATTTTTTATAATAATTTTATTGTTACTATTAAATAAGCTCGGGAATAATTTGATATTTACCTAAAACAGAAGGAACAAATGCATAGGAGGAGCCTGAGCACTTTGAACAACGCATGCGGTGCATCATGGAAGTGATGTCGTGTCCTCTTCCATGTAGAGCGGCGTGTGTCAGCTTTGATGGTTCGGTTTGTCACCGATGATTCTTTTTTTTTTTCTTTTCTTTCTCCTCCCCTGAAAATTACAGTTTTGTCATTTATGTTGTTGGTAATTCAACTTTAGTCATTATTCTTTTTATTTTTAATTTTTGTTCCTAACCCTTTAGTCTTTATTCAACTTTTACCTCTTTTAAGGAAAAAAAAGGTCCGTCAATTATAAACTAAATTGTCGCCGCCGACATGCACCACTCCACCAGGAAAAGAACACGACGACACTTTCAATAACATGAAAAAATATAATTTTTGGATACAGATAGGCACTGTTTGAAGGGCGCGGGCACATCCCATGCACTAGAGAGTGCACCACACGTCCGCCACCATATATATATATAAAGATGAAAAGGTCCCTTGACTTAATTTTAAAATTTTTGTTTTTAAGGGTATTTTAGTTGTTTCACCGTGCTTTTTAATTCTTTATTATTTTTATATTTCATAAAATATCAAATTGCCCATCAACTAACATTATAATAACGGAAAATCATTGAAAATACAAAAATACCCCTTGATGCCATTTTTTTTTAATTTCCAAGTATACTGCGGTCGTTTTATTAAGTGATTGAATCAATAGATTTTTTTATTTTTTACAATGATTTTATTGTTACTATTAAATAAGCTCGGGAATAATTTGATATTTACCTAAAACAAAAGGAACAGATGCATAGGAGGAGCCTGAGCACTTTGGACAATACTTGCGGTGCATCACGGCGTCCAAAAATAGTCAAGTCGTTGGAAGTGATGTCGTGTCCTCTTTCATGTAGAGTGGTGTGTGTCAGCTTTAATGGTTCGGTTTGTCACTGATGATTCTTTTTTTTCCTTTCTTTTCTTTCTCCTCCCCTGAAAATTATAGTTTTGTCATCTATGTTGTTGGTAATTCAACTTTAGTCATTATTCTTTTTATTTTTAATTTTTGTTCCTAACCCTTTAGTCTTTATTCAACTTTAACTTCTTTTAAGGAAAAAAAGGTCCGTCAATTATAAACTAAACTGTCACCGCCGACATGCACCGCTCCACCAGGAAAAGAACGCGACGACACTTTCAATAACATGAAAAAAATATAATTTTTGGATACAGATAGGCACTGCTTGAAGGGCGCGGGCACATCCCATGCACCAAAAAGTGCATCACACGTCCGCCACCATATATATATATATATATATATATAAAGATGAAAAGGTCCCTTGACTTAATTTTAAAATTTTTGTTTTTAAGGGTATTTTAGTTGAATTGCCCCTCAACTGAAATTATAATAATGAAAAATCATTGTGAAAATACAAAAATACCCCTTGTTGCCAATTTTTTTTTTAATTTCCAAGTATATTGTGGTCGTTTTATTAAGTGATTGAAATGAGAAAAAACTGATTTTTAATTAATCAATTTTAATAGATCTAAATTTAAAATCTATATATAAAAAATTAGGTCTATGGACCTAGATGGGCTCATGTGCCTAGCCTATAAAGAAGAAGGCTATGCTTGCAAGCCATGCCCGAACAAACTGACCATGTTCATTACACGTATAAAAAGCTATCTATTTTAGGACAACATGTTTTGCTATGTATATTTTTAGCTTAACCGATTGGATTCTAATATTGGCATACACCATGATACATAATGATGACTTCCAAGAAATTCACATAGTTGCTCGACCTCATGTGTTTATGCACGAGTTGTTAGTGCAATCCAACCTTTCTTGTCAATGACTACCTCTCATTAACTTATTTTTTAGTGGGCACCAGCGTTTTTCATAAATTACTCGCGAGCGCCAACCTTTTTACCAATAGCATAGCAAAACACAAAAACAAACAAGAATGATCAAGTTTGGCCATATTTTCAACTCATCAAGCAGCGACCAAGTCCAATCACTTTATCCTATCATTACACAATGATCAAGTTCTGACATGGCTCATCAAGTAATCATGAAAGACCTAGATTCAATTCAAAGTTTTTATGATTTCATCACAACCTGGGATAGTTAGGTTTGGATGAACATCCAACCCGAGTGATGAGGCCCAAATAACATAGCAAATTATATAAAGCTAAAAGGCATCAGCCTTTAAGATTACTGTGCACTCTTTCACAATTTACAGCGGATTAAAGCAGTGCATTTTTTGAAAATTTTCAACTTGGTTTTTGAATTTTATTTTGCGCGATTTGGCTATTTGGAGCCCAGATTAGCTTCCAATTGCATATTTTTTTAGGAGGGAGGATTGAATTGAAAGTTAAGGGATTGAAGTGAAAATCTCGAGTAACATTAGGGGCGGGTTGAACATTTTGTTGTAACATTCATTTAAACCCCCCATATTTTTAGGTATAAGGTTATTGATCCCTTGAATTTCAAGATAATATATTTTGGTACCTAACTTCATTTTCTTTTTTTTAGTCCTTTTCTACTGGAAGGAGAGAGAAGGAGTCGCCAGATTTCGACCTAGAGAGAGAAAATAGTCGTTGGGGAAGATTCTGACCACCAAAATGATTGATTTTTGTGTCAAAAGATTTCATATGATGAGGGAGGTTACATTTAGATATTTTTTTCACCTTAAAAACAACTAAAATAATACATTCGAGCTCTGGAAGAATTTTTGTTCCGAGTAGATTTCGGGTTTTTGGGCGGTTTTTAGGCGACCATGGATTGGTTTAACAATGTCTTTAGATTGTTTTCTAGGCGTTTTGGATTGAAAATGAGATTTTTATAATTTAATTTTTATATAATATTTGACACAGTTTAAATAAGTTTTTTTTTATATTACTTAATAGTTAAATCATATATTTTTTTTAATGTTACAGTTCTTGATTGCATATTTTTTTAAAAAAATTAATTTTCTTACAATCAAAACCAACATATATTTTTTAAAATAACCCGTAAGGACAACCTATCTTGTAGTTTGACTATCCGCTGTTTGTTTTTAGACCAAGGCATAAGCAACCTAGCTAGCAACCTTGTTGTCCACGGTTTGTTGTTCAGCCAAGACCCAAACAACTCCCACGACAACCAAGCTGTCGGCGAGTTGTTAGCGGGCAGCAAAGTTGTCGTTTGGGGCAAGGCCCGAATAGACAGGTCGCTGTACTTTTTTTTTTTGTTTTTATCTCCATCAAATAACCATTTTAAAATATTTATATAATAAAAATAATTTATGAGGGGCAACGATTACACCATCTTAGACTCTGGGTTAAAAGTAATAGTTTAAAAAGGATACAGATTTATATGTTAGAAATATATATATTTGATGAGACTATAGGTACACTATGACGGTGCTCATTTTTACCATATTCAAATTTATTCACGCCTCTTCATTGGTCACTCCTCCTGTGCTATAATTTTGCTAGCTAGTAATAGGAGGCAGATCTTGCAATTTTGCACCTGGCTTGTATCAGATCATCTCCCGACAGCGTTTTTAAAGTAGTGTTTATTTTTATATTTTAAAAGTGATTTTAAAAAATATTAATTTTTTTATTTTAAATTAATATATTTTTAATATTTTGATAATAATTTTAAAAAATAAAAAATATTTTAAAAAATAACTACAGCCCAATTCTATCTATACGGAATTGTGCTACCCTCGCGTCACTCCCTGTATGGATTGGAACGCGCATAACATTTCAAAATAACCTCCCCACTTACACAGAATGATCAGTTCTACTGTGATAGAAAACCCTTCCGCTTTTTAATCCTCCAAATTATAA
>Ga0325402_1006858_pt1 | contig 10802 bp, 15 predicted proteins | sample PopdelMetagenome_22_FD_207212 | JGI IMG/M metagenome (GOLD analysis project Ga0325402, IMG submission 207212) | Populus deltoides microbial communities from Bellville, Georgia, United States - Xylem-PdKOR-R3 | ecosystem: Host-associated > Plants > Phyllosphere > Stem > Wood/Secondary xylem...
TCATATTTGGGTTTTTTTTTTTTTTTTTTTGGGGGGGGGTTCATGAAAGAAATTTGAGATATTAAACTCAATGGACACTGTAACAATATATTGTCCACAGGACTTACCCACTGAAACAGAGCGCGTGCACCTTGCGTATGTGTAACAGAGATTGTTTGTCAAGGACTGGATTCCATCAGCTGTGAAATTGTTCTCATCCCACAAAACATGATAGTGTGCTGGTCTACTTGTTCCCTGTCACATCAGATAGAAACGAGTTCATTTCAATCACGAGGACAGCAAGCCAGTGCATACATGCTTGTAAACATACTGATATTCAACATATGGAAGAAATAAATCATCCTTATTTCACACTGTCAGCATTTGCAAGAGATCCTCAGCAAAGAACACAACCACACAGGGAATTAACAGAACAAGATAAAAAGCAATCAACAAATCACTGCTCTAAATCTCGAATTTGGCAAATAGAATTTGGCAGCATCCACTTATGCTTGGAAATTATATCTGACACAAGTCTTTGATCTGTCAACCAATCTGATTTTAGTTTAATCCAACCTAATATTCCATCCATTCCCATTGAGTGGGTATCAAGCTTCCATCTAGCTCGACAAAAAAAAAATCTCATGACTCTTCCATTGGCACACAGGTAACCCATTGGCAAGTGGCAATGAACCAAGCTTATTCCAAGCCCAACTAACATGGTTCAGAGTCCTAATCAAACTGAGTTGTCCAAGATAGCAGAGTAATCACCCAATTGCTACCTTGGTCATTTGTGCAGAGCACATGAGCAACAGAAGAGGTATAGACATCCCTAGGAATAAGAACCATCTGACCATGACAGCCTGTCCAACATAGTTTTTAATCTCTAATCACCTGGATTGGAAAAGAAATACAAGCAACTGACCCTGTATTCCTTTTCCCATCTCTTTGAAAGAGTTCATCTATTATAACTTCCCTCGTCATTTACATGATCGTCATAAAACGGTGAGGCAGATAGGCTAAACATATATATGCTATGATTTATGAACCAACAATTCAAGTTTCTTAAGGAGATTTACATTTAAGAAATAGAGATTCTACCTGAATACCAGCATGGCTACAGAGATAAAAGTCAAATTCCGTTGGATGACAGATTTTAGAATCAACCACAGTGCCTGAAAAACAAAAAAAATCAAGAAATGAATTTGAATAACATAAACTATTAGAAAAGATAAAAAGTAAGTAGATAAGAGCGCCTTTGAGCACATATATAGCCAACAGGATATTCTGAACTTTACCAGGTAATATGTTTCCACTCTTGTCTGTGCTATTCCTGTCCCTATGGTTGTTAGCAAACAATCTTGTGTGGTGACGTTTTTGCACAACAATGAAAGTCACCGGTGGCTGATAATTTGGCTCCAAAGAAGCGCAGGCCTGTAAAGAAATTATTCAATTAGAAATGTTTCCACTTTTGTTGAATAAGAAACATGACCCTGAAATTTAAATTCTAACCTTCCGAATTGCATCCATCTCATAAAGCAGAACTTGATAAAATTGCCCTTCACTAACACCATCCCTGCACAAGTTACATGCCATCACTTTATGAATCAGAAGTATGAAGGTCTAAATATAATGCATTTATCTTTCATTGATTCATATAGCAGATCCCGCAGGCAGATTTGCAAGCAAACAAGCAAGCATTTCAGGCATTTGAAAAACAAATACGTGGACAATAAGCGCAGGTGCGCATGTAACCATGTGCAATCGTCTCGGCCACCATGGTTTTAGAATGACTGATTATAGTGGTAGTAGGGTGCTTGCACCAAATAGGTTGGATACAACCTTGGTTTGAATCTAAGTGCTGATGGAACATGCAGTGTCATGCAATGGTCCATACATTTTATTACAAATTTTTTGCATATGATGACAATACTCACCTATAAAATATGATCCTTAGCGGCTTTTGCCCCGTTGCTTTCCTGAAAGAAATCAGGAGATCTCTGCACAGGAGAATGTAACAAGTCAAATTGCAACATTTCTAACAAATAGATAGCAAAATTAAGAATTCAGGTAAAAAATATGCCAAGGGAAGCGAAATTTCTTTACCTGATCATGCCACCACTTACAGTACCACGAACAGGATCTTGCCATGTTTTGTACAAGTCCTGTATGAGTTCCTGTCTGTGAGCTTGAGCACATACCAATCCAGCGTATTTTGTTACTTCAGGCCAGTCCTGAGAAGCTACCACCTGCAGGAGGGCTCACGTCTATCAGCAACCAGATCTTAATAATTTTGAAGAGCAAGTTCAAGAAAAAGGAATTTGGTAAAGAAATTCCACAGCAGCAATCGAGGGGCTTGAGTCCTCTCCATTCTCTGGGTGAGTCACATCTGCTCCAAAAATAATTGTCGGTATGTCGCTAACTAATGGTATTCTGCAGCTTATAGCATCTAAAAGGACGGTATTCCTACCACCCATCTGCACCAAGAACATGGAGAAAAATAAATATCAGGACCATGAATGATTTAGTTAAATGTTCAGGACAAACTTCAGACGAAATTAAAAGAGCAAAGTATAAGAGTAAAATTATAAATATATGAGAAAAATCTAAACGTGTTCCATCTTTCCCTAGTAATTCGATAACTTCACAAAAGTACTTGGTGGTAGTTTTATACATATTCAATTGATAAGAGTCACTTCATGACTTTAAGAATGCTCCAGACATTTGTAGAATATTGCTATTTTCATAAATCAGAAAGTTGATCTAACCTTTACATTGATCTTGAGCGACAGGTTTGCCAAGTACTGCTTACTGATCTTGAAAACGTGTTTTGAGAGACAACATTGAGTTATTAAACCAAGATCAGTTTCACATATTCGCTTCAGATCACCTAAAAACGAAGTCATGTTACAAAATTCTAGTACTGACTCATTTCTTCATTGTTCTTTGACAAAAAAAAATTCATAAGATGACTTGGATAGATCACAACCACTAAATCCTCAGCACAAATGGCATACCATAGAGGGACCCATTGTTGTCAGGTAGAATAGCTAAGAGAAGCTCTAGCTCTTTTCCTTTGGTTCTGTTCGTGGATGCATGATACACATGCTTCAAAGCTTTCTCTACATGCTCAGGCCTGGCATTGTAAATAGGGATCACAGGCTCTGAATTGAACTCCTAAAAACGAACAAATTATCCAGTTAATAACTGTTCAGGAAAATGAAGAACAAGTGCTAAAAAGCAGTTTGGGCTATAGAAAAACTACCATTCCAGAAACTTGACACATTTGGGCAAGTTCATTGCAAAAGCCACGAGCAACACTCTCTTGCACACTCCTAGAGAAGTTAATACATGCCCACCGGCTTACAGTCATTCCATTAATCATTTTCTATTCATATGGGAATCAGCAGACCATGAGATCATTGTTAGAAGGCATCAAATGAATAAGAGTCGACTAAAATGAAAATGATAGATTTGTTGAAACTCTTAATTCTTCCGGAGAAAAAATATGTACTTTAATTCACAACAGGATAAAATATTCTCTCCTTTCTAAATTATATCTTCTCTAAAGCACAACTTCTCCAATTTCATAATGCATTCCAATATTCAAAGTCCATTTTCAGCTTAGAGTATAATATCATATCAAACAAAATGAAACAAATGATAAAACAGAAGAACAAAAGGAAGAAGAAGAAGAGCATACATTTAAGGTCCTAGTGCAATACCTTGTTCATCATATTCCATTGCCCAACTTGAGGCAAGCAATCCTTTTCTTTTCCAGTTTCATGATATTTCAGCTGGAGATTCATGTGTCGTGTCAGATGATGAACAAGTGACAATGCCAACTTTCTATAAATAAGCAAGAACTAAAAAATTGAAGACTTTATATTACCCAAGGGGCAGGGAGAATTCGAGCCTCAACAGAAGCTAGCTTTTCACTGATTTTGATACCAAATTCCTTTGCATAAGGATCTTGATCATAAGCATTATGCTGAACTGTCTGCTTGTATTTCAAAATGCTCAGACTATGGAATTTAAAAGGATTAAAATAGGAAAACTAGAACACCATGCAAAACATTAATGCAGATGCACAGGACACTAGATCACATGTTAATTTCTAGCTCACATGTTAATTTCTAGCACTTTCGTATGCTTCTTTGTGAACAGGAGTAGAACTTAGACTTTGCGCAATTATTTTAGCATGGAAATGACAGCAGCTATTCCATCAATGTCAGTGCCTATTCAACTAAAATGAGAGTACTTTATGTTTCTCTCAAAGACATGGGATATTAAAGCATTAGGTGGCACTGCAGTCATGGCATAACATGGGATATTACTTGTAAGCTTTAAGATTGCACCGTTTCTATGTTCTCTAGTGAAGGACGCAAACAGTGTACAAGTAAGAGAAGGGAGACCAAAACATCATAAATACCTGTAAAATGTCATTTTCTCGATCCCTGGGTCTTTGACATGTAACCCTTAAGAGGGCAGTAATTTGCCTCTCATTCAACCTTTTCGTATACCGCTGCCCCTCCACAATTTTGCAAGCCTATTTGGAATCCCAACAAGTCAACAAGAGTTAAAGAAAGACAACTGAAAGCAAAGAATTGAGCAGAAAAAATGACCTCAGCTCACCTCCATAGGTAGATAGCTTGCTTTCTTCTGGTTTCCAACCTGAAGGCAAGGTAGATGTGTATGTTGAATGGTAAAGCCATACATCTCCTGGAAGTATTCAACAACTGACTTCATGGTCGAGTTATCATCAACAGGAAACCTAAACCAGAAGACCTTTGAAAGTTAGAAAACACATAAAGAAATTCACAAGCTCTTAGAATAAAGCACAATAAGAATCTTCAGTTTTTTTTTTATCTATTTGTTAGCTGAATCACCTCAAATAACTAATAAATTGCTATACCTTTTTCTCATAATTGAAAATCTTAATGGCCTAGAGAGAACTAAAACTTACACAAGCTCTCTTGTAGGCTGAGATGTCAATCCTGAGACACGATACTTTCTTCGTACACTCCCTCTGTGAGTTACTTCAACTTTCACTCCTCTGAGACCCTTCTTAATCTGTTAAAATGTTTTTAAACGGCAGCTAAAGTTAAACTAAATTCCAAAAGATCATAAATAAAAATTGCCTACTTCACCTCTAGATGTTAAGTACCTTAACTCGATCAGAATCAGACAATGGCCTTGAAAATATATCTTTGCCTAGAAGCTGGGCAACGAACTCTATCACAGGAAGAGGCTCGATGAAAGCAGCTGAGGCCATATCTACATCACAACACGTTAAAAAGTCGAATAAATATATATATATATACACACACACAATGAACATAAAAATCGGACTGAGAAAACTTCATGCAAACTGCTAAAAATTCCTATTCAACACTTCAATTTCTTGTAATCAATTTACCAATATTTAAGGACAGTCCCATTTGAGTAGGCCTTATACTCTGGTAAAATCCACACCAGGACTCTAAGCCATCACCAAGTCGTTGTGGTGCTCTTATATCAGGTGAAAAGAAGGATCTTCCGACAGGGCAATACCTTGACAGAAAAAAGACCGTGAAATAATGAAGCTCAATTCAAGAATTACAAAAATACAGGCGACAAAATTTAAAATGAAATGTAGACTCCATGAGAAATTGTACCTCTTTGAAGATAGCTCTCTCAGTACAATGTCAAGAATCTGTAGAGCTTCCTGCGGGGCATCAGCACGTTTCCCAGCTAAGAATTGACCTAAATGATACATATTGGCCCTCGCGACAAACTTGATCACCACCTTGTATTCCCTCGCTCTCCTGAAGAATTTTTATAAGGGTCAAATAATTACTTCATATCCGCAAATAAAGAGAAGGAACATCTAGATTACATTTTAAATGTGATAAACAGGAAAGTTTTTTTCTTTTTCTTTTTCTCAAACTTAAATTTTTATCTCTCACCCTCAATTTTCCATGTTCTTAAATTGAGTCAGTGGAGAAAAACAAAGTAAAATAGAAATGAAAAAACAAAGCAGAGATAACAAATACTTACTTGGGACCATTGATAACATCCTCTTCATCACTAAGCTTAATTATGAACTCCTTCCAAGCAAAAGGAAGCTCACCGGCCGTGTACAAGCTCTTTCTGCCATCATAAGCAGGCAGTCTCATTCCCAAGTCAGAATCTCTGTAAAGCCTCACGAGCTCTGCCATAATATCTCTGTTCATAGTTCTTGATGCCACTTCAGGAGTTATGGTAACCTGCAAGCATCAGAAGGAACAGATGATGAAAAGAGGCAACAAGCAAAAAGAACAAGTTAACGGCCAAATTTAACACAACAGAAGTAAAAACAGAACCTATTCAATTTCATCTGCAATGCAGCAGCAAAAGATAAGAAAAAACAAAAGTATAAACACTTCCCCTGTCAGATTTAGGGCCACAAATTAGGAATGCCACAAATTTTCTTCAGCAAAGAAATTATAAGCTTAAATATTCTACAGCAGCGTATATTAACAGCCATGTTCAATACTGTAGGAACCCATCCAAGAGACGGAAACGGTGGGGGGTATTATCTGTAGGCTCAGTGTCAGATTAAGGGCCCAGATGGTGAATATCACAAATTCAAAAGAAAAAACTTGAAAGAAAAGAAACAAAAGACAACATATTTCCGTCATGGCATTCAAAGAATGGAGCTTACATCATACTGGTTCAAGTCCTTGTCTGGTAACTCTGCAAGGAAATGGTTGGCTTTAACAATACACTTAGTCCCAACTTGACCATAACCAGGCCTAGGAGCTAAACTCAAAGACTTGCTTGAGGTAGGGAACCCCAAACCCATCTCCATTTCACGAACATTTTTACTATTATCAATATGCCCATTAGAAGCATTTGCCGGGAGATCACCAGTTGGGTTCAGAACAGGTTTATGTGCCACTGTACAAGGCCTTGAACTAGGCCTCGTACATACATCTCCTTGATCAGACTTTCTACCACCTCTGCCTCTCCTCCTCCCTCTGTTCTTTGCAGGAGGTGAGGCCTGGTTTTGGGGTTTAGTGTTGGAACTTTCTTGGAGTGGTTGTGGTGGTCCTTTTCCATTTTGAGCAGTTTTGTGGTGTTTTTGTGGTTGGTTCATGGAGTTCTGCATGTGGGTTTTTATCACTAAGTGCTGCTCCGAGCTCTCTTTCATTTGCCTTACAGGCATTGCTGGTCTTTTCTTATACTTTCTTCCCTTCACTCACTAAAACTTTATATGATAGCACCAGGATACTCTATCTTCAAAACAAATGGCACAAATATACTTTATGTATCTTTAGCCTTTCGCTTGTATGTCTTGCAGGCTTGGATTTAAGCCCCACTTATCCTCTGCAACCAAAAAAGGTACAAAATAATAAGAGAGAATGCATGTCAGCCAAGTGAACAAAAACATTGCAGATACAGTAAAGAAATAGGAATAATAATGATGACGGTGCAATTCAACATAGTTGTATACGCAAAGTAAGAGGGTATGGATAAAAGGCCGCGACTTTTTTGCACGTCATAAGCATTACTATTCCTTCCCAAATCTTGAAACCAAACTATTCAGTCCTCCGATTCAGCATATAAACCCATAAACAAATAAAAAGTAGAAAAAAATTGAAAACCCAAAAACAAGTTTTACAGTTTGTCTCTGACTTGTGAATCGTTGAAGTGGAGAAGGCAAAACATGAGACTTGAGAGTGCACATTGCATTAATATCACAGGCATACATACGGTAAAGATTGTTTCTCAAAATAAATTGTTTTTCCCTTAAAATCTATGCTTAAAATGTAAAGGAAAGGAAGGGCGTGAATGAAAACACGAAACCCCAAATAAGACCAGCAGCTAGAAATGAGCTTTGCAGCTCGAAAAATGATACAAGATGCAAAGACAAAACTGATCATCACCAAACCAATAACCAAAATCTTGTTATAGATGGTTCTAATTAGCAACCCCAGTGAGCTTGAATCAAGAGGACAAGGACAGGCAAAGGAGTAGAGCAAGAGAAAAATTAAGTATACTGGTACAAGGAGCTCAGCAAAATAGATTAGATATACCCAGTAGACAAAATCACACACAACCTTAAGCAGGTTCCTTACACAAAACTGAAAGTTTATATATAAAATATCAGGTAGAAAACCAAGCAGATAAAAACTCAACAAGAGCATTAAAAAAAATTATATTTCATTTTAAAAGAGATTTGAAACCCACGAGAGTACACATGGGAAGGAAACAAAAAGAACAAGAAGGAGGTGAGGTGAGGTATATACAAAGAGAAGGAATAAACTTTGAAAAGAGCAGTGAAATCACTATCGTACCAATAAAAATTTATTGCTTTGACAAAGATGTCACAGCAATAAATACCAACAACGACTCCAAAAAAAAACAAACCAGTATATACTATATACAACACGCACCTACTCAATCAGACACGCAGTAGCCAAGAAGAAACAAACACCAAAACGCAAGAGTTTAGGTTGCAAGGAGAGAGAGAATTTAGAGAAAAAGGGAGACAAAAAACGTGAAATGATGGGTTAAAGGAGAAAGGAAAGAGGAAATAAAGATGGGTTTTTATGGATGCTCAAGTTCTTCTGGCTTTAGATATAAAAGAGGGCAAGCAAGAGAGAGAGCGTTTTAGAGAGATGATGGTGAATCTTTTATACACGCATGCAAGTATGCTTTTGGTGTTTTCTTTATCACGTGTAAAAGGCTTTGTGAGTGAGGCCCCCCGCCATGCCCCCTCCCCTCTCTTTGCTGCTTTATATATTACGACTACCCCAGCTTATAGCCCCTCTCTGTCTTCTCGTTTCAGTTCTTGATGACTGACTTGCGCGCAGCCTCGAGGACGTACCATTGTCTGAACATGGTAGTATTTCTTAAAAAAGAAATCCAAAAACAAGCAAATATGTATTCGACACACATAAACTAAGAGAAGAAATGTGGTCGCTAGCTAGAGAGAAAAAGGAACATTAATATTATTGTTGTTATGCGTATAGTCCAAAAGAGCTACTGAGTAAATATAAAAGCAATCATCCACAGAAGAAGAATAATTCGAACTTGCAGTCCTCATTCCTGCAGATTTCTACATATGTTATGCAATGTTCACTCTTTCTCTCTCCCTCTTTTCTCTTTTTTTAATTTTCTCTTGTTTTTTTAATTTCTTTTATTCTCTAGTCCCTATGTAATGCCTTGCAAAACCCTTCTCCAAGTGCCCAATAAACAAACAACGCCCCCATCCATCATCACGACCTTGGTGTGGTTCCCACTGGCCTTTTGTATTGATGACCTGATGATCTAGCGGGCATCATGCTCTTCCTTCGATCCACTGCCTCGGCCCACGCCATTTTGAGGGCTTTGACGAGCAGGAAAGCGCAGCGCTTGGTTTTTGTTGCTTTCTTGTGTTGCTGGGTTAACAGTGAAAGGATTCATGGGTTGGGAAGTACTTGATGTGGCCTTGGATTTTTGGACAAAAAGACAGGAAAAATAAAAAACAAAGGGAGAGAAATGGTAATAAGGGAGAGTAGTCGTCGTCTATCATGAAATCCTAGACTTGGGAGGGGCAACGGTCCCACCAAAGACATGTTCTTGGTGGAAATAAAACTAAAGTATGATGCAAGCCCATTCATTATATTTTGGATGGTTGTGATTGGGTAGTCTGGTGTGGGATTATTGCTTTGTTGACCAGGTTTGAAATGCTTGTGGGGTGCATGTCGCTCTTGTGCAACAAGCAATGGTCGGCAATTTAGGAGTAACGTAAATCCTCGCCAGCAATTTAGGAGTGCATTCTATGTCTGGGTTTAGTATTTTTTTTAATTTTAAATTATATTAAAATAATTTTTTTCATTATTTTTTTATGTCAATATATATTAAAAAATAAATATTAAAAATTAAGATTCACAATTTATTTTGGTTTATTTTCTATTGGGTTATTCTGGTCTCATGATTAGGATCGTGGGTTTAACAGGTTAACATTAGTTGACTCGAGTTATTTTTAATTGATTTTATTTAAATTTTATTTTTCAATATTGAGTTTATTGAAAATTAAACTTTGTGATTTGTTTTGATTTTCTTTCTGTAAGGTTATTATGATCTTATAACTTGGTATACGGATTGACAAGTTAGCCCAAATTGATTCGAATAGATTCAATAAGTTGTTGTCTTGATGTTTATTAAAAAATCACATCTTAAATATTTATTTAAAGTCAAATTATGTTTTTACTGATCATTTAAATTATCATTTGACCTACCACGGCTAGTGAGTCAAATTAAATTAATTTATACACAATTTAATTTTATTTTTATTATAACAAATATTACTAAAACTTAAATATTTTTTTATATGAAAAAAATTAATCCAACAATACAAGCCAATTATCTAAACGAATTTAATTATGAGAACAGGAAAAAAAAGAGAGAGAGAGAGAGAGGATATCCAGCCCTTCATTGCCCGCCATTTTTAAATGAAAAGCTGAAGAATGCCATAAATACATACAGCCGATAGTCAATGATACCAAACCATCTACGTCGCATGTTTCCGACGACACCATAACAAGCAAAGATCATAAGGAATGATGCCAATGAGCGTGAAAGAAACGGCCAGCCACTTATAGATTAAACTTGATTTTTTTAAAATTAAGTTTTGAAAAAAAAATAATTTTTTTTGTAATTTTATATCATTTTAATGTATTAATATTAAAAATAAAATTTTTAAATTTTTAAAAAATATTATTTTAATACATTTTTAAGAGAAAAGTATTTTAAAAAACAACATCAATCACACTCTTAAACACCCCTTTTAATCTAAAACTCTACTAGATAAG